>Ga0155721_107_pt13 | contig 39093 bp, 35 predicted proteins | sample RifCSPlowO2_01_FD_107377 | JGI IMG/M metagenome (GOLD analysis project Ga0155721, IMG submission 107377) | Candidatus Gottesmanbacteria bacterium RIFCSPLOWO2_01_FULL_39_12b
TGAATGATTTTAAAAATGGGATTCATGATGAAGCAAAACAGTATTTAGTATACAGTATGTAGTATTATTATGGTATGAGAAAAATTTATTCAACACTTATATTCCCCTTATTGCTTTTTTTTCTATTTCTTAGCTTCCCCGTCCCCTCTTTTGCCAAGTCTTACTCTATAGTTAGCGACAAGTATGTGATTAATATTAACCCTGATAAATCCGCGGATGTAGTCGAATATCTGACATATAATTTTGACGGCAGTTTCAGTTGGGCGGAGATGTGGATACCCACAAAAGTGACAAGACAAGGTTATATGACAGATGCTAAGATAACTGATTTTAATGTTCAATCGATAAACCAAAAGCCAGTTTACCTAGACCAAACCAAAACAGAGAATAACCGCTTTTATGCCAAATGGAGTTACACCGCTTATAACGAAAAAAGAACTTTTTTAATCCGCTATAAAATTGAAAATGCGATCAAAAAATATCCTGAAATAGCTGAGTTTTATTGGCAGATAATAGGTAATGAATGGAAAATTCCTCATCAGGACGTGGAAATCTTAGTCAGACTGCCAGAAAGCGCAGCCGCCCCTGAAGATCTGTTGGTTTACGGACACGGACCGCTTAACGGAATTTCAGAAATTGTTGATTTGCAAACAGTCAGATTTAAAGCCTCAAGTGTTTCTGCAGGTCAATTTATGGAGATAAGAACAATTTTTCCGGCCTCTTTTATTTTTGGAGAAATAGATGGCAATAAAACAGTCCAGGAAATTAAAAAAGAGGAGGAAAACTTTGTCAGAGAAACTATTTTTGCTGCCGGAAAAGAGCAAATTATCATGCTCGTAACTAAATATTGGCTTGTCATCCAAATCCTTACCTTTATTATCTGGGCAGTTGCCTGGTTTTTTACCTGGAAAAAGTACGGTAAGGAATATGATGTCGGTAATTTACCAAAACACGTTTTTGATCTACCTTCTCTACTTCCTCCGGCTGAGGTTTCGATTCTGATGGGACAAGATACAGATCCAAATACTAATGCCTTTACGGCGACGATTTTTGATCTGGCCCAAAAAGGATACATTCAAATAAGAGATGAGGTCAGGCTTAAAAGCGGTTTTTTCCGTCCCAAACAGGAAATAAAAACTTTTCTCATCTATACCCCCGAGTCAAAAAAAGCAACTTCATTTGAATTAAAAAAATACGAGAATGATTTATTGCTTCTTCTTTTTGGAAAGATGGCCCATGACGCGCCGGAATTCATGAAAGACTACATTCTCAACATTCCTGAAGCGGAGAAGGAGACATTTCGGGCAATCACTCTTGAAGAAATTAAAAGTTGGCTGAAAAAATCTGAAAATGGTCTTATTTTTGAAAGGTGGTTTAAGGACTGGTCAAAATCGGTCAAAAAGGAGTTTAAGTCACAGAATATTTTAGATCCGGTAAGTCTTAAAGCTTACAAAGTATTTATTGTTTTATCAATCGTTCTTGCAATCATCACAGTAAACTATTACATCGGAGTTGCAACCGCATTTTTGATCCGTTATCTTAAGCGCTGGGATAAAAAATGGGCCGGACAAGCAAAATTATGGGAAGCGTTCAAAAGATTCTTGGATGATTTTGACTCTTTCAAAACACTGCCGCCGGAGAGCTATAAATTATGGGAACGTTATTTGGTCTTCGGCATTCTTTTTGGCAATGCTTCCAAAATAATCAAAATGTTACCGATTGTCTTTGCCAACCCGGCAACTGTTCCCGCTCTGTGGTATGTCTCAACTTACGATAACGGTAGTGTAACCAATTTCCAATCGACAACAGATACTTTCTCTACTATGGTAAATTCTCTAAATACCGTCACTTCAGAACTCAGAACAGCCTCTACCTCTGCGGCCCACTACTCCAGTGGAGGGGGAGGAGGATTTTCCGGCGGAGGTGGAGGCGGCGGCGGAGGTGGAGGAGGCGGCGCGGGGTAAACCAATTTGCAATGTTAAGGTTGGACCTTAACGCGATATTATGCCTGCTAGAAATATTATAAAATGCTACGTTGATAACGGCTTCTACCATATCTACAATCGAGGGGTAGAAAAAAGAACTATTTTTCTGGACCTTCAAGACTGTAAAGTTTTTCTCTATTATCTTAAAATGTACTTATCCCCAGTCGAAGATCTCGTTGAGCTAAATAAGGCTATACCAAGAAAAAGAATCAACAGGTTTATTCCGCTAAACTTATTCGATGAGGTCGATTTGTTGGCTTTTGCCCTAATGCCTAACCATATCCATATTCTCATAAAACAGGGTTCAAGAAACGGAATAATAAAATTTATGCGCAGATTATCTACAAGTTACGCATCGTACTTTAATAGAAAGTACAAACGGATTGGAACGTTATTCCAAAGTAATTACAAAGCAATCCTGGTACAATCAGATGAATACCTGATACATCTTTCAAGATATATTCATCTAAACCCGCTCAAAAACAAAAATAAAACTTCAATTGATTGGAGGAATTTCTCCAGTTACCCCTATTATTTAGGAGAAAAAAATGCCAGTTGGTTAAAGCCTTCTTTGATATTAGATAATTTTAAATCTATCAACAATCTAAATCCTCAAGAGATACTCTCTTATCAAAGCTTTGTAGAAAAGTACTCCGAAGATCAGGCAGACATTCTTGGAGATTTGAGGCTTGAAGACAATCTTTAACGAAGGTTGGACCTTAGCAGATCCAGTTATCTCATTGCAGGTACAGGGGTTGATGTAGGAATGGGCGACGGTACAGTAAAATTACTGACAGCGTATAAGGGATATAGCCCTGGTCTACCGAATTCTGGTACTTCCACTTTAGCTTGAATAGTATATGAACCCGGCCTTGAGTAATTTGATCCGGGACAGGAGTATTCAAAACTTGTTAATCTTGAAAATTCGCGGTTTGGAGTGTAGTCGGCAAATGCGCTGCATTTAACACTGTAAAAATAATTATCGGCAGCAAGATTGGTTTTCACTACAACTTTTACCGGTGTATTGATCCTTGGTAAATTACCTTCCATCGTAAGAGACACGTCTATTATAGGTTGATTACTACATGAAAGTTTTTGACCATAAGTTGATGTCAAATATACGCAATGCAAATTTTTGGAAACGTTACAACTTTTTGTCCTGAATTCATCATTACAACACTCCTCGTATAAATTACCACAGGGTTTAGGGATCGGAGATACAGATAATTCAATTGGTGTAGGGGTAGGTCCATATTTCCTGATACAAATTCCTAAATTCCATGGATTACGATAGGTCTTTTCCATTGGAACTGTAGTATTTTGGTTCTGAAAACAAGTGAGCGGGCCCAAAGGATAATTGGTATTATCTGAATTACACCAATAAAGATTAGGCGTTAGGCCTTTATAACAGAACTGCCCTTCTCCACCTTTGGGAGTAACATCCGCCGACGATCGACAAAACCGAGGTGAGTTGTCATCCCAACTGTAGCATTTAACGTCTTTATCTTTGTCTACACAGTATCCTCCAGTAAACTCATCGGGACAACATTCCTGGCCTCTAAATCCCAGATCTACACCGCAAGTTCTAAGAGTGGAGGCTTCTCCTTTTAAAATTTTTGGGTTGCGGATAAAGAATACTCCCACAATTACAGCTCCTATAAGAAGTATCAGGTAGAAAATTTTGGGGGTTAGAAACGGATGGGATCTTCTACGGATCCTACTGATTGAAGATTGCCTAGCAGTTTTTTTAATTTTTTTCACGGTCAACTAATCTTAGCATATATTTAAAAAAGTTAGTTGTCAATAGTTTTATTCCTAGACTATTTCGGAGCTAATTGACAATCTTTAACGAAGGTTGGACCTTAGCAGGTCATGCGCGATTTTGGAAGGGATGGCGGATTTCTGGGCTGCGTATTTGGCTGATTTTTTCTTGTTGTACGGGACATCTACCGGTGAGGTCAACTGTTCAAAGGTTAAAGCGCAAACGCGCATACCCGGGTAAAGAGCAACCGGAATTCTGCCTAAATTTCCCATCTCCATGACCACTTTCCCCTGCCAACCCGGCTCAAAAATGGAAGCGGTGGAATGGACGACAATTCCTAACCTGCCCAAAGACGACCGGCCTTCAAGTCTGGAGAGTAAATCATCGGGAAGTTCGAAGCTTTCGATGGTGGTAGCCAGAACAAAATCTCCCGGCTGCAGGATAAACGGTTCGTCCTTTTCCACAATGATTTCCCGCGTCACGTCCATGGAATATTTTTTGTTATAAGGATCAAAATATGGAAATCGGCTGTGCTCGAAGATGCGGAAAGACGAACCTAAACGTAAATCGATAGAGCAGGAACCGAGAGCTTCGGAAAGATTGGGCTTTGGAACAATCTTAATTTTCCCGCTTTTTAGGTATTTTTTGATATCGCGGTCGGAAAGAATCATAATGTATTTTACCACACTTGACACTTAAGCCGGAAACGTATTATTGTAAATTAAGGTCTATCTCATGAAATTTTTCAAGAAAAAAATCCAGCTTTACCGTAAAGAGCTAAACAAAATCGGCAAAAAAGAAAAAATCATCATTGCCGGGATTTTGCTGGCTTCATTTCTGCTGGGAGTAGCCGGAACCCTAATTTTTCAAAAATTAATACCTTAAATGAATAGACAAAAGGGTGAAATCGCTCTCGTACTAACACTCCTTTCCGGAGGATTGTTGTTGGCCGGAATACTGACGGGAAAAGCGATCATCGGGGAAAGGGCAAAAGCGACGGGTTTAATCCGTACTCTGGCCGGAGATTTTACCGATAGCCCGACCGGGGTATGTAAAACTGAAACTATTCCCGGTGACGGAGGATTTTGTCAGAGTACCGGAATAAGATGTTTCAAAAAAGACGGCGCGGTCCATCAACTGCCTGATCCATGGTGCGATAGCGATAGCCAAGGCGCGGTATCTTACTGTGCCGGTATACACCAAAAAGGAACAAGCGCTGATAAACAATGCGCCTCGGGATCCGTCTGCGGGGACGGCAACTGCCAGAGCCCAAATGAAAACTGGGAAACCTGCCGGCTGGATTGCAAACTAAATAGCGCCCATCCGGAATATCCAAACGGCGATGATCCAAATTCAAACTCCATTAACAGAGTCCCGGCCAACTCAAACGGCTTTCCCCCAGGACAATTCATTCCACCGATAGGAGGCCTACCGGGAGGAAATTATAACTCGGGCGAAAGAAAACCCACCGCCGAACCGGTGGTTGACACGACACCTCACAATAATGGTTTTATCGTAATAAAAGGTAGTGTTAAAAAATATGGCGAAGAGTTTCAGGCAGTACAGAAAATCAAATTAATTGATCTAAAAGATGTATCTGGTCAGTCTTTTAGCACCTTTCTTATTCGTAATCAAGAAAAAGCCTCAATACCAGTTATAACTAATAAAATACTTCCCAACTATTATTATGAAATGGACAGAGCAATAATAATTGGTTTTGATGGCAAGATAAATCAACAGCTATTCCAAGCAGATTTTGCCTTCGCGGCAATAACGGATGCAGATCCTTCAAAAGCCACCCATAGTATTTATAACATACCTATTTGTTTCTTACCCTACACTGATATTACACCTATACCAACGCAACCTGATAATAAAACTATAGAAGAATATTGCATCAATAACGGCTTAGCTTATACGGGAGATATAGATTACGACAATGATCTTATAAACAAACCAACCTCCGAAACCACCACGCCAACAACAGAAAAAGTTTATGGGTATTATACTTTTACAGTTAATATTAACGATGGTTCTGGATATACAAATCCAACGTATTCTTATATCCCAAGTAATAATAATAATTTGAATGGATTCTTTTATGCTCAAACAAGCCCTACAAGTGGCAACAATCCTATACCTAGTAATTACGTAAGCTACTTGGGTACTTCACCTTCTAACTTTACTTTTTCTGGTCCCATTAGTTTAATTAATACTCTTATTTTTAAAACGAATTCTTCTTGGCTTCCGGATAAACTACTAATACTAGTACCAGAAATCAAATCAATCCGTGTAAATAGTAGAGACATAATAATTAATCCATTAAATTCATATGATCAACCAAATCAATCTGGTATCAGTGTTGAACCATGTATCAGTTCCGATGCAAGCCTTGCAGGAGATGATATTAAGCAACTTTGTACCAGCCAAGGTATATCGATAAGAGAACTAATTATTAATACGGGACCTCCAACAAATTGGACCGATCTTTCCGCTGCAACACCCGGAGGAGGAACGACTGGTATTACGCCCCCAGTTATAGAAACAAATAGACCTATAAAAATAAGCCTTAAGGCAAATCCAGATCCTGTTGGCTGGGCTGGTAATTTTCCAGGCAACGTCGACTATATGATCGCTTATGTATACAACCTGAAATATGATGGCAAAACCTATAATTGTATACCAGAACGACCTAATAACAGATTTCCAGGAGGAATTGACTTACATGAACTTAGATCCTATCCAACCGCTACGGGAAGTTGTCAAACCCCTGAAACATTTGTCGTAAACCCAGGAAGAGTCATGGATTTGTCATTTAATGTTAGAGCAGAAATTTGGAATAATCCAATAATAGGTATAGATGATGTGGCAAAGGAGTGTCCATCTCAAATTCTTCATAAGGTGTTTGGGAAACAGGAAAAATTGCCATCGGATATATATCTTGAAATTGATGCAAAATATACAAATAACTTTCTTGTTGATCGATCCTGTAGCATTGATACAACAAAAGCTGCATTTCGGTAACTGGTCACCCCCGGTAACCGCCACTCTAACCGCCACTCCGGGAGTGGAATAAGTCGCCGTTTTTTGCTAGTCTTAAATATAGATAAGTCATCTAAGTAGCTTAAGTTACTTAAGGTCGCTTAAAAGAAAAAAATGATAATAGATTATCTCGACTGGCATTATCTTTCAATCTGGCCCAAGCTTTTTATACTTTGGGGTAACCTCACCCTTTTCCCCGTTTTTTACTTTTCCATTCCCCTCCATCTTAAAACGCTTTTCGCTCCCTGGAAAAGGCAAAGGATTGCCATGAAGCCCGGGTTTAATATCGGTGATGTCCTCAACGTCTTAGGTTTCAATCTGATTTCGCGGTCTTTAAGCATCATCATCAAACTGATCACTATTTTGTACGGACTTTTATTTGTACCAGTCGGTTTTATTCTCGGTTTCTTCCTGGCCATTTCCTGGGGACTACTGCCTCTTTTTACTTTCCCGTTTTTTCGGTCGAGAATACAAACTAATCATGAGAAAGCCTTAAAACTTTTGCAAAAAGTAAGAAAACAGGGAGGGGATATGAGAGTTTTACTGATGGCTTTTTTAAATGATGACGAAGGAAAATTTATCTCGCAACGACTTGGGTTTGATCTCAAAAAAATAACTAAACAGGTTAAGGACATCAAAGAAAGCAGCCGGTATTCTCTTTTTGAAGATAAAATTAAACTGGGTGAAAAAACGCTGAATCTATCTGACCTTTTTATCACTTCTACATCTACCTATCCCGTGATTAAAGACATCTTTGAAAAAAACAATATCAAATGTGACGATATCTACCAGACAGCGTTATGGTTCGAAAAGTTACAGGAAAAACAGGATCCGCCTGTACTTTTTTCTTTTTCTAAAATCAGGGCTCTTCCCGGAATAGGCATCGACTGGAGTTATGGTTATACAGTTCAGATGGATAGGTTTGCCTCAGAGTTAACCAAAAAGCCTTCCCCTTTCCCCTTTCTGGTAGGGAGGGAGAAAGAAATTACCGGGATCGAACGGGTACTGGTAAAGACTGAAGCCAATAACGTACTTTTGATCGGTGATCCCGGAGTCGGCAGGCATATTTTGCTGGAGACTCTGGCCCATAGAATCGCGGTGGGATATGCTCCTCACTCACTTTCTCATAAAAGAATAATAATGCTCAATATGCACGCACTGGCAAGCGAGAAACCGAGCGTTTTGGAGATTAAAGGACTGGCTTCAGCTATCTTTGAAGAAGCAGAAAATGCCGGAAACGTGATTATCGTCATCGACGAAATAGATAAGTATGTTTCTACAGGTGTTGGACGGCTGGATCTGTCTGATGTTCTTTTGAAATTTGCGCAAAGCTCCATTGGATTTATTGCCATTACCGAACCTGATCTTTATCACAAATTTATCGAGCAAAATAGCAATCTTGCCAAACTTTTTACTAATATAAATCTTTCTCCGCCCAGCCAGGAAGTGCTCCTCCTTGAACTGGAATTATCAATTGTTCCGGTACTGGAAAGAAAATATAAGGTTCTTTTTGGACTCCCGGCAATTTATAAAGCCGTTGAAGATGCGCAGCGTTTTATATCGACGACTCCCTTCCCCGGAAAAGCGATCGAATTGCTGGATGGGGTGGCAGTATTTACCGCTTCTGAAAAGAAATCCAATTTAATCACCCCTGAGTTTGTTGAGGAATTTTTAACTAATAAACTGCATATTCCGATCGGAAAATTGAAAGGGGAAGAAAAGGAAAAGTTGATCCATTTAGAAGATCTGTTACACAAACGCGTCATCAATCAGGAACCGGCAATCAGAATTCTTGCTTCGTCTATGAGGCGGTCAAGGCTCGATATAACTTCCAGTAAAAAACCTATCGGCAGCTTCCTTTTTTTAGGTCCTACGGGGGTAGGAAAAACAGAGACGGCCAAAGCCCTGGCTGAAATTTACTATGGTTCTGAAGACCTGATGCTAAGATTTGATATGAGCCAATACCAGCACGAAGAAGGAATTACCAGGCTTATCGGTTCAATCAAATTAGGAATCCCCGGAGAGTTGACGTCAAAGATTCGTCAACAACCATTTTCTCTAGTTCTTCTTGATGAATTTGAGAAGGCTGACCCGGAAATATATAATCTTTTTCTCACCCTTTTTGATGAGGGATATATCAGTGACGCCTTTGGTAAAAAAGCCGACGGAAAAAACGCCATTTTTATCGCCACCTCTAATGCCGGAGCTGAATTTTTACGGGAAAAAATTAATCAAGGTGTTGCGGATGAGCAGTTGCAAAAGGAACTTATTGAATACGTGCAAACCGAGCGCATTTTTTCTCCTGAGCTACTCAACCGGTTTGACGGTGTTGTAGTTTTTACTCCCCTCTCCGAAGGACATTTAAGGGAGGTGGCCAAAATTATGCTGGCTCAACTGGACAATAAACTCAAAAAGCAGGAGATACAGGTGGCGGTAACTACTGAACTAATAAAGAAACTGGCCAATATCGGTTTTGATCCCCAGTGGGGGGCCCGGGCCATAAAAAGGGTGATTTCGGAAAGAATCGAGGATCAGGTTGCGAAAAGATTATTGGAAGGAAACGTGAAAAAGGGAGAAATGATAGAAATAGAGATTTAAGCTAAATTCTGATAAAATAGTATGGCGGCACGTCATACGTGCCAGCCGCGTTTGACGCGGCGCGTTGGCGAAGTGGAAACGCGGGTGTCTGCAAAACACTTACGCGCCGGTTCGATTCCGGCACGCGCCTCATAAAGAAAAGTGCGGGATAAAACTATGACTCAGATCGAAAAAAAGAGTATGGTGGGAGAAATTTTTGATACCGTATTTAAAGCGGCGGTTATTGTTGGAATCATCGGATTTCTAACCAGAATTATAAATTTTGACAAAATAAAAGAGGTTATTTATTCACGAAGAAAATAATTTGGGCTGCTGGTTCAGCGGTAGAACGCTTTCCTGATAAGAAAGAGGTGCTAGGTCCGACTCCTAGGCAGCCCACAGACAAGTAACACATCTCGCACTTAATTGCTTGACAAAATGTGTAATTTGTTACATACTTAATATGTTATGGATACATCTTCAAACATTGACGAACTCACCAAGAGACTTTTACCTTTGACGGTTCTTCGAAGAAAGGCTGGAGAAGTATTAGCTAAACTTCCGGAGGTTGGAAGTTATTTGGTGACAAAAGACGGAAAGCCTGTGGCGAAATTATCAGCCCTGGTGACGATTGAACACAAAGAAACAGTAAAAGAAAGATTAACCAGGCTTAAACCGCTGATTGGTGGTATTAAACTGGGAATTGGTATGACTCCAAAACAGTTGAATAAGTTACTCGACAAACGATATGAAGAAATGTTACCTCGATAGTAATTTACTTGTTTACCTAAAAAACGAGTCTTCTCCTCACCATGTCAAATCAGCTACTATCATTTCTACGTTAGTTAAAAAAGAAACATCTATCTTTATATCTCCTCTAACAATTGATGAATATCTCCACTCATTCCAAAGAGAGATGAGATATTATAAACATACCAATATTTTTCCGACGTTAAAAAGTACTTTAGATGATATACTTCATATTCCTTTATTAACTATCATTAATATACCGGCGGATTATAATGATCAATTAAAAATCGTGGAATTAATGGAGAAATTCTCACTTCACTCTAGAGATGCTTACCACCTGCAAATTATGCTTAAAAATACTATTGATTTTTTCGCTACTTTTGACACTGATTTCAAAAAAGTGTTTGCCGCAAAAATACTCCGGAATCCCTAAAAACTTGCTTTTTGCCGTAATAATTGCTAGTATATCCTTTACAGACAATCTAAAGCCGCCCACAATTGAAATAAATAATGATTCCTATCGTTATCGGATTAATCTTATTACCATCAATTATCTTTTTCAGAAATTATCTCGTGTTGCCGTTTAGACAAAATGTTCCAACACCCCCACAGTATATTTCCATCACGCCAACTGTTGCCAAAAAAATTACAAATGTTCCGTTACCAAAGTCAAATCCGACAAATATTCAACCGACAAAGTTTATTACATCCGTTACTAAAGTCTTAGTCACTACGACGGGAAAACCTGTTTATTTCCCTTTAGTAACTAATACCCCCATACCTACCTCGGCAGTAGCAGATACAACGGCACCGGTCTTTGAATGGATGACCGGTCCCAGTGACGGTTTGACGGTGGATTTTAACTCTTTCTGTTTTCCGATGAAAATTAACGACAATGTTTCGAAATTACCAGAATTACAAGTGCATTTCAGCTTTGATTCATCTGAGTGGGGCGGGTGGACGACAAATGTAGCCCCATGCTATCAGAAAGTCGCTAATGGTCCTCATACTTTTTCCGTACAGGCAAAAGACGGAGCAGGAAATCTCTCTTCTACGATTACCAGAAGATTTACGGTGAATACGGAACTTTACGCGGTCAAACCTGCTTCTCCTGCTCCAACCTCATTACCAATGCCAACTTCCACGCCCCCATCTTTCTCTGTGGTCACGCCAAGTAATTAAATTTCCACCTCTTTTTATTTACAAATAATGTCTAAATCATGAGTGGGGCGACTGGCAAGATCAAGGGTGGTTTTTTGACCTAAAAGAGATTTACCGTCGAATTCTATATTTATATTGGAACTTTTAAGATCAAAAGCGAATTTGGCGCCAAAACTGGAAAGGGTCAGCGAGTTGGAAATCGTGCCGTCAACTGTAAAAGTGAGAGGCGGGAGTTTGAAAATCCCCTGCCCTCCGGATGGGATAGGCTCGTGGGGCATGTCTATAATCGGTAAAGAAAGAGGCGGTATGTAAGCAAAAGTTTGGATCGTATCACACCCGCGATTCTTAAGAATTATTTTAACCGATAAAGTATTAAGATAAGCAACTAAGGCTCCGGTACCCAAAACAATGGTCAGTATCGCCCCAATCACAAGTGTTAAGCTTGAACCCGGATGAGGTAAATATTTTATGAGTTTATCAATACTTCCCTGCAAAAGGTGACAGGCTGAATTTATTCCCTCTTTTGAGGTATCGGTAAGATTTTTAACTTTCTTGACTTCTCCTTTAAATGAGTCCGGAAGTACGCTACTATATTCGGAAAGTACCGGATCTAAATTCTGCTTGAGAAAATCGTACCACTGACTAAGACTTTGAAAACTTCCGCACTGTTGCCGCAGGAGCGCAAGTAATGCCAGAAGAGATTTTCTGGCCTGCTTTTTTTTATTTTTTTCTTCTTTTGTGTCAGCCATATTTTTAATATTCCAAAAAATTTATCAATCTCGTAGCTACTTGAGAACCGTCCCCAATATCACAATATCACTCTCCTTTTAGCGCTCTGACAACATCTTCTGCTACTGATTGACTTGCCTTTTTCAGCGCCTCATGGGTTGCTGCCCCGATATGCGGAGTCAGGATAACATTATCTAACTTTCTAAATCTTGAATCAGCCGAAAGAGGTTCCTGCCAAAAAACATCCAAAGCGCATCCGGCGATTCGTTTATTGACTAAAGCCTCGTATAAGTTTTCTTCATCCACTACCTCACCGCGGGAAATATTGATCAAAAATGCACTCGGCTTCATCAGCGACAATAATTTTTTATTTATAAATCCGCGGGTTACTGGAGTTAAAGCCACATGGATGGTAATCAAGTCCGACCTGGTAAAAAGTTCTTCCAAGCTACAGGTACTATTTTGAAGGTCATAAATCAAAATCTCAACCCCAAATACTGATAAAAGTTCGGACACTTTTTTTCCAATTCTTCCAAATCCAATAATTCCGATCGTTTTACCGTTTAATTCACTCCCCTTGAGATCTTTTTTCAACCAAAGCCCTTCTTTCATAGAAGTGTAGGCCAGACCCAGCTTTCGAAAAAGGGAGATCATCAGTCCCAAGGTGAGTTCGGCAACCGCCGTAACATTGGCACTCGGTGTGTTTATTACCTTAATATTTTTTTGTTCTGCGGCTTTAATGTCTATATTATCCAGACCTGTACCAGCCCGGGCAATCACTTTAAGATTAATTCCTGATTCAATAACTTCTTTGGTGACGCGGGTTCGACTGCGAAGAATTAGAGCGTCGTATGTAGAAATAGATTTTAGAAGCTCTTCCGGGGTAATTTCAGGCAGATAATCAACATCAATTTTCTGTTCTTTTAGATAAGATAAAGCGTTTTCGTCGATCTTGTCTGAAATTAGAATTTTCATTGAACTTTGTCTTTGCTTATGTTTTATGACTTAAATCATTAAGAGAATTTTGCAAAGCCTTTAAAACCAGATCCAGATCCTTCTGATTTACCCATCCCATATGGGCCACTCTGATTATTTTACCCTTGGTCTCACCCATACCTCCTGCTAAAATAACCTGATATTTTTGGGCAATTATCTCTAACCAATTATGAGAATCAATACCCTCTGGAACCTTGATAGAAGTCACTGTCGGCGAGGCATTAATATCGGATACAAAAAGTTCTAAACCTAAGTTTCGCACTCCCTTTCGTAAACTCTTCGTCAAATCCAGATGACGCCTATAAATTTTTTCCCGTCCTTCTTTTTTCATCATCAGAAGTCCTGTGTCTAAACCTAAAATAGTCGAAACGGCGCAAGTTGCCGGTGTCTGATTTTTGGCTGAGAAATTTTTATACATGGAAAGGTCAAAATAGTATCTTGGCATTTTGGCGGTTTGGTGTTTTTTCCAGGCTAGTTTCGAAACGGCGATCATGGCAATGCCGGGAGGAGCCATCCAGGCTTTTTGGGAAGCCGTCACTAAGACATCAATTCCTAATTTATCCATCGGTAACTCAACCGCTCCAAGAGCACTGATACTATCAACCAGAAACAACGGTTTACTTTGATGACTTTTTACAAGAGGAGATAAATCTTTGATCGGATTCAAGACTCCTGTAGCTGTTTCGTTGTGGGTAAAAAGAACGCCGGCAATTTCCTTTTCAAAACTCAGGACCTTCCTCACTTCATTAACCGATACGGCTTGACCGGGGGGGAATTTTACCTGTATTACCTTAGCGCCAAAACATCTGGCCACATCTGCAAAACGGTTACCGAAATCTCCAACAGTAAAAGATATTATTCTGTCCCCTGGAGAAAAGAAGTTGACAATGGCCGCTTCCAAACCTCCCATACCAGAGGAAGTCAAAAGGAAAATATCGTTTTTTGTCTGAAAAAAATATTTTAGATTTTCGGTGACTCTGGATTGAACTTTCTCGTAACTTTTGCCCCTGTGATTGATCATCTGTTGAGAAATAGTTTTGAGAACTTTTGGAGGAAGAGGTGTCGGTCCCGGTACCCTCAGATTATCAATTAATCGTTTTCTCATTACTCAAACAAAAAATCATTGTTTAAAATAGACAATGGAGTAAGCTTACCATTTAAGTTAAATTTTTGTCAACAAGATTTTTCACTTTGACTTTTCACTTCAGCCATTTTTTTGGGTTTCGCTTTGTCAATCTCTTTTGAAGCTAAATTGGGGTAAGTTCATCTAGATGTTTTATTCTGAAAATAGAGTATAGTTGAAAACTTGAGGGATTAATTGAAAACTTTTGATTACTTTTATTCTCCGTAATATTCCAGTCGAAGTTAATCCTTGAGAGTTTATTTGTATGCCTTGTTTATATAAGTTGGTACCTGTTCGAGTATTTATGGCAAATGACGTATCCTGATCTACTGGTTGTAGCCAAAGTGATATTAGTTTTGTATCAGGAGTTAAAGTTAAACCTTCCCAGAACTGTAACACATCATTAATTGTCTTCTTAAAACGGTAATTACCGTTACAATATCCGCCGATCATATCTTCTGGTAGTAAAGTTAGAAAGTTATAAATGTCGTGTCCTGGCGCTGCAGGATCAGGATCATAAGCGCTTTTTGCAATTTTATAATTATTATCGATTGTCTTATAGAGTAGCGACATCACAACCGCCGCATTATTATTTACAGTTGATCCCCAACATACATCTAAAGGTGATCCAACCGGGTAGGTAGAAGATTCAACAATGTTACCATCAGAATCATGATCGGCTAACCAAAGTACTTGTGTTTTACCTGTCTGAGCATTTGGAAACGTATAAACATTCGAATCTCCTACCGTAGAAACTTTATATGTTACTGCCACCTGAGAAAGATTAAAAGTTACCGTTGGACCGTTTACTACGGCTGATTTTAGAGCTATCTCAACACCAGCTTCGGCTGCGGAAAAAGCTCTATTTGATTGTTCAATTTGTGATGAAATTCTGACATCGGTAACAGTTCGGGAAATAAGTGATAATCCTACTGTTAGTCCTACTATTGTAATTAATACCAGGATCAGCACTATTTGTCCTTCTGTTTTTCTAATTAAGTTTCTACATTTTAGTTTCATTGTATGAGTTCCTGCCAATTAATCTGAGATCTTCCTAAATAAGGTAAGAGAGCGATCATATATTGCGGCTGATAGATAAACTGATAGGTAGGAATTGAAATATTTCTAAATTCTCTTCGAAAATCAAGGACGTTTGCATACAACATTCCATCAAGTATAAATCGGTTATTCCCATTTTCGATGATAAATGAATTATTGGCCACATACATGCCTGAGATACGATCAATATTGTTAAAGTCTTGATCTATGTTACCCGCGATACTGATATTACCGCTAACTATGAAAATAATACTTTTAGTCGTGCTGAACTCCTTATCCAGAGTTAAATCACCATCTATTAAAAATATAGCCGGATTAATATTTTTACTATCCAGGTTTGCTATGAATGCATCATCGGGAATATAATCTCCAAATGCATAAGCCGGATAGGAATAAATATTTTTTCCTGTTTCCAGATCAACACTTTGTCCGATAGTTCCGGTTGGATCATTGATTGATTTACTTTGGCTTTTAAGAGAGGTTTCATAATATAAATAATTATATGGATTGGATATCGTTCCTTTTGCCTGCCATCCTGTTTGTGACGGATTTCCTTGACCATAATTGAAACTTCCGCTGACTGACCAGATTACGCCAACACTTTGCGGCATGTCTGGATTTGTTATCGGTTGTAAAAGATTCTGTCCCGAAGGTATTTCATAATTGATGACTGACTGGTAAATATCTCCGCCTAATACCTGTATCCAATCGGGTGGGGTGGGGGTTAGGGTAATGGTCGGAGTTGGGGTAGGAGTCTCGGTTGGAGTAATTGTTGGAGTCAATGTAACGGTTGGAGTAATTGTTGGAGTTAGGGTTGGAGTAAGAGTGGGCGTAGGACAGACTATTTGTCCTTCGGGTGAAAAAGATGCCCAATCATTGGTAACACGTCCGTAGACAATTCTTCCCGGAGGTATTCCGGGTATAATACCTGTATTACAATTGTCTTTGTAGACATCCTGTGGAGAAACTGCTGCGCAGTTAAACCACCAGTCTCCGATACTATCCCAGGTTTGCAGACCGATTTCTCCGGTTGACCAGGCCCAGGTAACCGGAGTCGTATTTGTGCCCGGATCATAAGTACCGCATGATCCTACCGGAGTCCCCGGAGCCGGAGGAGGAGTTGGAGATGGAGTCAATGTAACGGTTGGCGTAATTGTTGGAGTTAGAGTTGGGGTATTTGTTGGAGTAGGAGTAGCAGTCGGAGTCAAGGTTGGAGTAGGAGTCAAAGTAGTTGTTGGAGTGGGGGAAGGAGTAATCACGCACGAAGCCCCAACGGTAACTGTCCGGGTGAAGGATGCTTTTCTCGGGTTGATGTCAGCTGGGTGGTCGCACCATCCTTCGGGAGCCATTGCATTACTAAGGTGGTTATATTGGGGGGGGTCATATACGGGGCAATCGAGTCTCGGAGGGTGATCTAGGAAATCACACTTCTGCTCTTTCATGTCACAATGACTTCTAAATCCGAAGTTTATATCATACGATGACCCTGCGGGAGCATCCGGAGATACCGTGAATGTGTACCGCTTTCCCTCTGCCACCGTCGGATCCGAGCTGGGCAGTATATCAGACCCAGTCAACGTCACAAAGCTGGGCAAATTTGTAATATCAATATCCTGATAATTCAGATTATTGCAGGTCAACGATAGGTTGTGAAGAGGCGGTGCTCCACCGCCACCACCACCTAAATCCACCTGAAAGAATGCGTCTTGCCCGCCCCATGCATAAGGAGGGCTATCCCAGTAACCATGAGCTACATCCCATTCTCCGGTAGCTCTCGCGTCAATTGTATATGAACATCCCGGACCGGTCGATCCGTTCAAACTGGTGACAACATTTTCATTAAGTGATATATAAAAGCAGGCCTGTTCTCCGTAATCCAGATCATACCACGATGACATAGTTCTGTATCGGTTGTTTCCGATAGCGAGTTGAAAACGTGTTAATATTTTCTGGTCTCTATAAAACCGGATTTCGTACGCTTCATCCTCTAAAATAGCCCCGGGATTAAAATTATTAATGTACACAGGACCAGGATATGGAGTATCCCCATCATCGGAATCAGCAATAGAGCCCCCCATACGTCTTGATTGGATTTTATACAGTCCCATCCTATCGGTACTTTTAACATATGATACATCTGTTTTATTCCATGTTACTTCAAAAGAAGTAACTACATTTGAGTTTACCTCCGACGGGTTTACGCTGAGTGTCGGAATATCCGCTGATACGGTAATCGGGTCAGAAACGGCAATCGATTCGGCAATCCATGACGTACTATCCGGTCTGCGAAACAGCCGAAGCTCGTATGTGGTCCCCAATTGAAAATCATATGGCGGGAGAAGCACCGTGCCGTTATCCGTTCCGTCTGTTTGAGAGGATACCAGAAAGGCGCTATCCGGACTGTCTGTTTGGTACAACCCTATCCAGTTATCTGCAGAAGGATTGCCAATATTCCAATTCGCACCGACCGAATGGGTGCCCGGCAGTACCGGCGACCAGTCAGACGATACTGATGCAGCAGCAAGCACATGAGCCGGAGAGAGCAGGGAAAAGAAAATAAACAAGAGTAGGCAGGCTGCTTTTATCGTTATGTGTTTCATGTTATACGGGAGGATGCTGGCGATGGAGTGCTTTGTATCTCCAGACAATTAGTAATATAAGCCCAAGCCCAGTAAGAACGCTTCCGGCGGCAAGCGCAAGCTGCAATCGGTGTGCCAGGATGTAATCGATAACTCTTGATAATGGGGCCTTTTGTTCTGGAGCGCTCTGTTTTTCTGAAAGAGTAAACTCAAGATTTTTCTCTTTATTTCCTGCGCGTGCCTGTATGCGGTACTGGCCGGGGAGCGTGTCGGGCAGTGTGTAGCTGTCGGCAATAGGCCGGACGTTGTAAAGTTCCATTATGAGTTTTTCCCCACGCATTACTTTTAGCTGGCTAAGCGTTGCCTGCGAGTTCATGTTCTTCCCGCAGATATCTGTAACCGTGACATGAAATATACCTTTGTTGTCCTGGTCCTGTGCCAATGCTAGCTCTGAGAGAGAACGCGAAAACATATCACAGGAGTAGTGCGTGAGGGCTTTTGTGATTTCTTTTTTGCTCTGGGTATCGGTAACTATCGCCTGGACCCAAAAATCCTTTGGCGTATCAAGTTTTTCAAGCGGCAGGCCAAACGCTTGGACTTTTCCGTCGAATGATCCGTGTACTGACTCCTGTGCAACGACTTTTTTACCCGCGTTTAGGACTATGAGGTCAATGGTCGTGTCGGTGGTCTCCTGCGGTGCCGGTGCCTGAAAGCAGACATACGCTTTATCCGTCTTTGTAGGCGGATAGTTTGTCACCCCAAGGTCTCCTAATCGAAGAGACGGGGCTTGACTACCGGCTACTGCAAAGCGGTAGCGGAATACTGATTTCATCGGATCATTGATCCGAGCAACAAGGACATATGCACCGGGGCCCGGAGGAATAAATGTGGCGCGAACCACTGGGTCATTCGGAGGAATACTTACCGATAAATCTCCGATACTATTTTCATTAAATGTGTCTTCGAATTGGTAATATCGGATCTCAACCTGAACTGGTTTTTTCTCTTTTCGCTCGTCATGGATAGGGATGGCAAAGCTGAGAGGACCGGGAGCGTATTCATGGATAGGTTCTCGTGTCCTGTGCGGATCATTGTTTACCGTAAATCGCGATGGATCCAGATGCACGACGGGTTTTGTGTCGCCTTCAATACGCATCGTTGATACACCCGCGGTGTCTTCTTCAAGAAAGGGTCTGCCTCCATAGTGAAAACCGGATTCGGATAACAGGTAGTATTGCAGTTCATACTCGCCGCTTGGGTAAAGAGGAGAAAGCGGAACTTTGACCGAAACAAATCTTCGTTCATCCGGTAGCATCGACAGATTTGTAAGCAAGCGAAATGTGTCAGTAATAAAATGTCCGTCTGAAAGAAGTCCCTGCGGTGTATTGCGGCGTTTGAGCTGGGCGTATAGTGTAACATTAGCCAGAGGAAATGTATTCTCGTTGAGTAATGTTCCGATAATTGTTGCATTGTCCTGATTTCGGTACGCTGGTTTCTCAAACGCAAGTTGTGCACGGGCTTTCCCGTAATCATAATACTGAAAACAGGACTCTATCTTGGGACTCGGATTAGAAGATTGGGCCAAAACAGGCGTGTTGTTTCCCGAGGCGGAAAACTTCATTACGACTATAAAGATAAATAGTTGAGTCAGTTGCTTCATCTCTTTCTAGGATATATCAAGAACGAAAACAGTGCAATAAAATATCGATAACGGTGACGAAATAGTATCTCCGATTCAACATATAGATGGTATATGAAACTATCTCGATGTATCTGGAAGTTCTTTCTTGGGGATACCTCTTGAATCTGGGGATTAATAGCTTTGATCTGGTTTTTTTGACAATCAAAACGTGGTAGGAAGAGTTTAAAACTGGTTAAAAATAAAAAAATAGAAAGGAGGTGATCCATCCCCACCTTCCAGTAGGGATACCTTGTTACGACTTAGTCCCCATCGCTGAGTTTGGCTTCATCCGCCAGTTGGCGGACATCGGCCACCATCAACTTTGTTGGCTTGACGGGCGGTGTGTGCAAGACCCGAGAACGTATTCACCGCGACCTGCTGATCCGCGATTACTACCGATTCCTAGTTCATGAAGTCGAGTTGCAGACTTCAATCCCAACTGAGGCGAAATTTCAGAGATTTGCTTAAGGTCACCCTCTCGCGGCTCGTTGTTATTCGCCATTGTAGGATGTGTGTGGCCCACGGCATAAGCGCCGTGCTGACTTGACGTCGTCCCCACCTTCCTTCCCGATATACATCGGGACCGTCCCGTTTGAAAATTTAACAAACGGCAAGGGTTGCGCTCGTTACCCCACTTAAGGGAACACCTCACGGTACGAGCTGACGACAGCCATGCAGCAGCTTTGCTACCATTCTTGCGAATTGTCCCGATTTTCATCAGGACTGTACGGTAGCATGTCTAACCGTGGTGAGGTCTTTCGCTTCGTCTCGAATTAAACCACATGCTCCACCGGTTGTGCGGGTCCCCGCCAATTCCTTTGAGTTTTAACCTTGCGGTCGTACTCCCCAGGCGGGGTGCTTAACGCGTTAGCTTACGTCACCCATCTTGCGACGGGCAACTAGCACCCATGCGTTTACGGCTAGGACTACGCAGGTCTCTAATCTGCTTCGCTCCCCTAGCTATCGTGCCTCAGCGTCAGTAACCCCGATTAAATCGGGGTAATCGATTAGTTTCCTGCCTTCGCTCTTGGTGTTCCTTCCGATATCAACGCATTTCACTGCTACACCGGAAGTTCCAGAAACTCCACCGATACTCTAGTTTACACATCTCTTACCCGTGACCCCGTTAAGCGGAGACATTTAAGATAAGATGTTGTAAGCCGCCTACGCGACCTTTTACGCCCAGTAAATTCGGATAACGCTTGCGCCCTACGTATTACCGCGACTGCTGGCACGTAGTTAGTAGGCGCTTATTCTCCCCGACATGTGTCGGGGCAAAAGAGGTTTACACCCCGAAAGGCTTCATCCCTCACGCGGCGTCGCGCGGTCAGACTTTCGTCCATTGCCGACGATTCCCGGTTGCTGCCACCCGTAGGTGTATGGCCCGTATCTCAGTGCCATTGTGGCTGTACATGCTCTCACACCAGCTACCCGTCATAGCCTTGGTAGGCCATTACCCCACCAACTAGCTGATAGGAATAAGGCTCCTCCCAAAGCGAGCAGTTACGCTCTTTGCCGAGCTGAGCTCGGCACATGCAGGATTACCCCGCCTTTCGGCGAGCTATCCTTCACTTCGGGGTAGATTCCTTACTATTACTCACCCGTCCGCCATTGCACTTCAGCCTTGCGACCAAAGCACCATTCGACTTGCATGCCTAAGGCACGCCGCCAGCGTTTATCCTGAGCCAGGATCAAACTCTCAAAAATATTTCCTACCACATTCTGGTTGTCAAATTATTATTTAATTGTCAAAGAGCTATTTAAAGACAAAAACACCGCCAGAAAGCGGTGTAGAAGATCCCTTCCTGACTAAAATTAGTTTCTCATTGTTTGCCTGAATCCGACTATACCAAAAGAACAGTTTACTGTCAATAATCAGATTTCAAAACTATGGCCGGCATGACAGAACCGATTATTAAAAATAAACCGGCTAAACCCAAAAGTGAAACCGTAGTTTCAGTATTTCCTGATCTTGGTAATTCTGTCACGGGTGGCACGGTCGGCTGGGATGTAGCAGTAGGTCCTGGCGGGGCGTTTGTAGGTGAAGGAGTAACACCGGATATAACGTACAGACAATTATTGACATCGGTTAAGATGTTAGAAAGATTAGTCCCGTCTTTTTTACTCCAGACTTTTGCTACCCCTGGGGTCGTATCATCATATTGTTGAAAAAAAACAAAATTAAATTGTGCCTGCCCGGTTGTCTTTGTCTTGAATGTCACCTGACCTATAGAACTGCTTCCTGTCCAAGACGGTTGAGTATTACTGTAATCAAGTGTAATCTTGCCTAAAGTAGAATCTATCGTGTTGGTTACAGGGGTACCCCACTGTGTACTGGTAGTAACAGGAGTAGAGCTTGTACCCACTACTTGCAAAATACTGGGGTCATATGTTGCCACAACATTGGCACCAAATACCGGAAAAGTCCGGGTGTCCAAGTTATAATCCACCGTAAAAGTATCACCAACTTTATAGGTAGCCGTAGATGGCGTGCATTTTAAAGAGGCTTCTGTTGCGAAAACAGAACTACTAGAAAATATTAAGGCGGAAACTAGAACTAGTATAAAAACAATTATTTTCATTGATGTGGAATGTTAATGTTGACTCCGGTCGACTGATTTAAGATATTAATTTTTCCAGTTGGCTCTATTGCTGCAGTTTGACCTTCTCCAACTTCAAACTGCAAGTCAGAAGTTAAATCCTGGTCAGGATTATTTGGTCGTACGTTAAATTTTGAAATCATACCGGATTTCACACCCGAATTATTCGGATTGTAAGCTGAAAAAGAAAAAGTTTCGGAATTTTCGTCAACCACCCCCCCTGAAGCGATAAAAGGGGTAATGCCGTTTAAAGTCGATGGTAAAATCGTAACTTTTTCTTTTTCATACCTGACTACAACATCAATACCTACTACCTCTTTATCAGAGGTCATGGAAACCGTAATTAAATCAGGCGGGGTAAACAGTAAAGAAAGATTTGCTCCGGTATTACTGGCCTTGCTTGGTTTATTAATAGCATTCTGTTGCCCGATCTGGGTTGAGACATATAAAACCGCTACTACTAAAACACTAAACCCCATATATAAGGGGAATTTCGCAAATCGTCTCATATCTCCATTATGAAAGAATTATTGGACTAATGTCAAGCCGCTCCCTCTTTTGGTGTCTCTTTTGGAATATCCATCTTTTCTTCCTTGGTTATTACTGCCTGTTTCTTCTCTTCTTTCTTTTGACTTCCGACTTCAAGTAAAGTTTCCTCTTCTTCCTTCACTTCGGCCTTCGTTTGGGCTTTAATTTTTTCCGCCATTTCGAGCTCTGTCTGTATTTGTTTTGTGGCTTCAAGTTTGGCTTTAATATAGGCGGAAATTTCTGCCTCTGAAAAACCGCCAAGTAACATAAAAGGTAAAATCTCAGCAACCTGATCTAAACCCTTTTGTTTTTGTTTCAGATCAAAACTGGCCAGTAAATTAAAGATGTTGGTGAGCTTTTTCTCTTCTTCCTCAAGCCAAGTCTGTCTGTTTTTAATGGTTTCCGTCTCGGGTATCGGTGCTTCACGATAATGCGTTAACCACATTTTTTTCACTTCCTCATAATCTTCTACCGATACCTGCGCTTGAACCGTTTTGCCTCCCACCGAAACCGGAACAGTGGGAACTCCTGCTAATGGTTTTTTCCTAGCCGGTAAAGGTGCGCTCGGGGCAAAAATACCGTGTGATTTGGCAGAAACTGCCATGGCCGGACGATCACCGACCATAACAGAAACTTGACTCGCGATAACCTGACTGTTTCCTGAACTGGCCGTAAGCAGGGCTTGGGCCATTCGATCCCCTCCGGCGGCTCTTGTTTGCAACTCGCTTTTCACTTTCGCGTACTGCTCGCGTTCTTGTACTGAGGTAATTCTTTCAGGAGAGGAAATTTTACTTAGCTCCTGATTTAACTGACTCTTCTTAAGCTGATTCATCTCCAGATGCGAGATGTCAGTAAGCGAATTGACGGATAAATCCATGGCTTTGGCAATTTCAGTGGTGTTGACTCTGGAGATTTCTTTTATATCCATGATGCTCGTTCTCTGTATTTCACTTATCTTTTCCGAAACACTTTGCCTGAATGGTAAAGCGACGGCAATTCCCGCTGATACGGTCGGAGCTACGGGAGAAATTGAAGGTGCCGGTGGCGGATACTGCCTGATACGATCGAAAATACCGGATAGAGTGGCATTACTGGCAGCAATTGCCGAACAGCAATAATCACGGAAAATACGAAGTAATAACCAGGGTAAAATTATGGCCACCCAAAGCATTACTAAAGTAATTACGTACTCAGCATAGGTGTCAACATAATTGGCACTGTTTCCGGCGCTGAGTGTCTGAGCCGGTCCTCCGTATAGAATATTGACCGCAGTCCGATATACCTGTCCCGAAGGCTGACCGGTTCTCGTAAAATCAAAAGAGAAAGGAATACCGGATATCCAGATCTTGGTAACGGTGGCTAAAAACAAGGCCATCAGGGGTCCATAGAAAAGCCATTGAAGAAAAACTCCTATCCAGATTAATCCGATATTTCTAATGAAAATAAAAGGTAAAAGTATGGCTAAAAATGGAGAAATTACCATCAGAAACCAGAGGATAATTATTCTTAAAAGTATCAAAATTGACATAATGAAGTAGGTAAAAGAGGTCATTCTGATAAGAAATAATGAGGTATGAACCATTTCCTGATTAGCCGGATTGGTGTCACGGAAACCTAAAAAAGTACTGTAGTTTGACTCTGAATTCCCGCTTCCTGCAAAGATCACGTTGAAAAGGTCTTTGCCTCCGACGTTTTCGATAAAGAAACGCATGATAATTTCTGAAATCTGAATCAAAGCGAGTATTAAAAGATATGAAAAAGTCACATATATTAGAATCAGCCCGATTTTAAGCAAAATAGGGGGTATATTGACCGCGGAAGCACGTTTTCTGAGTAAGATAAATGAGAAGCCAAAAGCGACAATCACCATGATTACGAATATGTAGACGATGTTTCTCGAAATACTCCAAATCTGTAAAATCACCGGAGCCGTCGATATCCCCGGATGCGAAAATACCCACCAGAGAAGCTGTCTTGCCCGATCCGCATTTTTGCCTACCTCAGTGACCTCGGTATCAAATGCCCAGGAAGCGGTTGATCCTGTAACTTGCCCCGTTGGGGTTGGAGCAATACTTCCTGTTGGGATTGGAGTGGGAGTTGACTGGGCAAAAACATGGGCAGGCTCAAATAATAAGTTAACTAAAATGATGGTAAACAATAAAACACAAATTAAACTCCATCTTCGGGCAGAAAAGAGATGCATGGTAATTACAGATTAATCGATTGATGTGTTTGCTGTCAATAACCCCGTTTACTTTTGGCATCCTTTAACTGTTTCTGCAGTTCTTCTACCACATTCAAAGGAGGCGGATTGATGCCACCGGGTAAATAAATGCTTACTTCTCTTCCATCAGACAAGATAAATGAATATTTGGTTTTTCCCTGAGTTTGATTAAATTCTTCCATAAAACTTTCATCGTGTTCAACTGTTTCTTGATTAGGAGGAGAAGATATACTTTCAACCGGCAACTCTTTTTGATTTTCACGCCCCGTTTCTTTATTAAAATTATTGTTAAAGAAAAGAAAATAAAAAACCGTAATAATAATCAAACCCGCGAGGAAACCGGATAACCAGATCAGAAGTCTTTTTCTATTCATAAGCTTATAAAATGCGGCGTATCCCAATCGATGGGATGGATAAACTTATTGGAAACGGCATTATTTATAATTTGATCGGAAACGCGGTCTATACTGATATTCCCGGAACTGTCGGCTGTGGCACAAAACAGATCGACCGCTACTCCCGACTGATGGGTACTATATCCGGGTAAACCGACGCCGCAACCCGGGTTTATTGCACAATTTCTCGACTCCCAAAGAAGTTTCTGGTACTCGTAACTTCTATATCCGTAAGCGAGCATGGGAACACAACCTTGAGTTTTTATAAAATCAAGAAAACTTTTCAAATTAGACACCATATCTCGATTAATCAAGGTAGTTCTATCTCTTACCCAGTATAAACCGCCCAAGGCATTATGGACGTTGACTAAATTGTTAGGCAGGAACTGCGGTCCGTACTTTGGCTCAATAGAACCGTCGCTGCAAAGAAATGTTTGCAGTTTTGAAGGCTGAGGTGTGAAATATCCAAATCCTTTTGCCTCACACGACTGGTTAGTTGTTGAAGTAATAATAGGATACAGATTAACTGGAGTAGTGGTAGGATAATTAACAGTAGTGTTATTCGTTATCATATTAGAAGGAATAGGAGGATAAGTTGCAGTAGGGTATGGCGTAAAGGAGCGGAATTTAATGGCCGGATAATCGTTGCCTTGGGCAAAAACAGAGATTTTTACGATTAAGGACGTATTCACGATTATGATAAAAACAATAAAGACAAACCATTTTTTCATTAGTTGTATTATACCTTGCAGGGTTCAACCCTTAAAAGTAATAAATTCCGTCAGTTTGTAGAGCACGATTCCGCACGATACCATCACATTTAGAGACTTGTTTATCCCAAACATCGGCAGTTCAACGATCCTGTCTGCTATTTCCAGAACGTCTTTTGAAACCCCATAAGTTTCGTTTCCCACTACCACAACCACCGGTAACTCCACTTTTAATTCTGACAGTGGTATGCTTTTTTCATGCTGTTCCACTGCAACTATTTTGCAAGGGCTGCCCTTGCCTTGCAAGGGCTGCCCTTGCCCTTGCTCTTTTGAAATCTTTTCAATGGCTTTTTTAGCAGTTTCTGCGTACTCCCACTCCACCCAGTTCCAGGTATTAATCGAGGCTTTCTTAATTCTTGGATTTGGCGGCGTCTCGGTCTCCCCGCAAAGGAAAATTTTTTTAGCCGCTACGGCATCCGCTAACCGGAAAATAGAACCAATATTATAGGTATCCAACACGTTATCTAAAACGATATAAATTGGATTTTTCTTTATTCTTTCAATAACTTTCGGATCCGGCTCCTGCGTTCTCAACTGCCTGGCATTAAGATTTTTCATATCTACTTAAGTGACCTAAGCTACTTAGGTAACCTATTAACAAACCTAAAATAGCTCCTGCCACAACATCGCCGGGATAATGTTTACCCAGATAAATTCTGGAAAAGGAAATTAGTAGGGCAAGGAGATAGTAAAAAAAGGCAAATTTTCTGTGGGTTTTTCCTAAAATATAAGCTCCGGCAAAAGCTATAGTGGCGTGTCCTGAAGGAAAAGAAAAAGATTGGGAAAGATCAAAGGGTTTACCCTGAAGCAAGTCGAAGGGTAAAATGGTCCGGGGCAAAATAAATTGAGGGCGTAATCTAGCGCTAAGATTCTTAAGCAAGAGTTCAACCAGAAAAAAGTAGAAGATCTCGGCCAGTATCAACTCCTTAAATAAATTTTTCATTCCCTTTCTGTAATATAAATTTAAAACAAGGGCGATCATTAGCCAAATTAAACCCATAAAACCGATCGCGGTCATAAAACCAAAAAAACTATCCAGAAAAAAATTATGCGGGAGATGATTAATGAGCAAAAAAAGTGATTGATCTAAATTTATTAATGATTGCATCACAAAATCATTATACACTTAAAATCATTACGGTCTATTTCGGAGTAGGAGTTGGGGTAGAACTGGGTTTTGCCGGTGTTGGCGAAATTGTGGGAGAAACCTTATTGGTCGGAGTAACCTCTTTTGTCGGGGTTACCGATACTTTAATACTTGGGGAAGGTGAGGCAACTTTGACTGAGGTGGGCGCAAGTGTAGGCGATTTCTTTATTTTTGGAGTGGCTGACGGAGTTGAGGTTGGCGTAGTTTCCCCGGGGGTAGGTGTATAAAAAATTACTTCAAAGTTGGCATTGGGCGGAACAGGTGAAATAATCTTGGCTCTACTTTTAAACCAAAGGTACCCTCCGCCGCCAAGGATCAATAAGATGACGATTAAAAGTAAAATCCACCAGGGCTTATGATTAGTTCTATCCGTCAAAAATGCTTGGTCCATAAATTATCTTTATTATATCATAATCCGGGGTCAGGCCTTAAAGGCGTTAAAGGCCTGACCCCGACTTCACCCCAACTTCACAAAAACTCAAAGGATAACTCTTTTTTGCATATTCAGGATTGGCAAAAAATGGCGTTCCCACTCTCACGTTTAATCTACAAGATTCCACACGTGTTATTCCCAGACTTTTAATAAATTCCTCTTCCGCTTCCGCCCGTACTTTTTCAAATGGTGATGATAAAACATTTACAATAAACAGCTTAAAAGGATTTTGATATATAAGCTTATAATTACTATTTTCTTTTATTACAACATCATTACCATCTTCAATCTTCCGTCCTGTCTCGTAAAAATTATTTACCCAAGTATCAGAAATTTTTATTTTATTTCCGGAAGTATCGGGAGTAAATACACTAGGTATAGCTCTTTTGTATAAAGTAGGATATGGTATTAGAGTCGGAGTTAACTCACTAGGTTCTTCGGTCTTTTTAGAAAATAAACTAAAAAGAAGCCAAAGAAAAAATAGTAAAAAAATAACTGTCGCTATAATAATAATATTTCTCAGTTTATAAAAATTCATATTATACTACCTCCGGCAATTTCCTCCTTGTGATATATCACAATTATCTGCACTAGCAGTCGACCAATCATGCCAGTCAGTTCCTATTTCACCACAACTGTCTTTTGATAGTCCCACCGCAAAATTAATATTCGTTTCAGGATTGGAAAAACTAGCTATACAAGAAGAATAATTTGGTCCTTCCTCACACGAAATTGGTGGATTCCAGATCAAATTTTTACAACTGGGACATTGACTAACTGGAAGATGTTCTCCATTAACAATGCAGTCTTCTCTGTTACCCCAAACAGTATTTTGTAAAGCACCGGGACAACGAGTATCAAACCAGAGATTTATTTGAAATAATCCTGCACTTGTCTCTCTATATCTACAGGCAATATTATCTTTAAAACAACCCCTGTTTAAGGCCTCCCTATCCCCACGACTTTCTGCCCAACAAATCTGAGACGCTTTCTCGGCCTTAATCTGATCATTGTCAAAAAATGGTTTAAGATACTCCACCGAGCAATACCCGTACCCCAATTCACATTTCCCCATTCTACTATATCCGCCTCCACCCGCGGGAGGAGGCGAAATAACCGGATAACCCGCACCTGGTGCAGGTAAGGTATTTGAACCGCTTCCAGCGCTATTTTTATCGCAAAGTTCCGGCGGCCGGTTGGCGCATTTGACGATATCCAAGGCTTTTTGCATCGCTTTTTCCAGTCCCGTTGACAGGCCCAGGACCTGATTAGAATCTGCCTGACTAAGTAAATTTGACTGCGCAGGGGTATTAAAATCCCGGCTGAGTTCTTTTTTGACAATGTCACTTGATGAAGGCAACTGGCTGCTGGCGTAATCAATGGCTCTCTCATTACCTTTATTAAAAAATCCGAAAAAATCAGTGAATTTGCTGAAAAAATTACTGCCCACCTCTGACGATTCTGTAAACGTCTGTTGAGCGGCCGCGGCCGCGTTATATTGGTAAGAAGTGCCTGCCACCGCACTTTCATCCTGACTTGGTTGGCAATCCGGATCGCTGGCATTATTATCGGTTACCAGCGTTTTTGGCGGAAGTCCGGCGGTGTTTATTTCTTTCAACTCGCTCCCTTTATTAAATAAGCCTTTAATAAAGTCAAGCAGATTGGAAGGCGCGCTAACCCCTTGACACTTGGGATTTGGGGTGGGAGTCAGAAAGCTTGCGGTAGTGTTGCCGGTCGTAACCGTCTGGGCGTATATCGGTCTAAACAAAACTCCCGGGCTAATGAACATTAAACAGATAATTATCAGGAGTATTATCCGACTTAAGTTTTTTTTTAGCAGGGACATTAGAAATAGTATACCTCTTACCCTCGAAATCGCAAACGGTACAGGGGGATAGGCGCAAGTGAAATTAGCGCTTATTATAAACAAATTTTATCTTGACAAAGTTATTGGCAACATTTGACAGATTGTAATCATAGATAATATCTGCTCCGCCGTTATTAAAAACCAGATGAAGCTGATTCAATTTAATCAGATTATCCTTGTCAAATTTAAACTGGCATTTATTCCAGGCATCGACTCCCATTTGTTGGCGGGCAGGAAGCGATAAATACCTATCATAACCAATCCCAAAACTGGCAAATGAAGGATATACGCTATATGCATTATCTACAACATAAACGGGAAATTTTATATCAATACCGTTACAGGTTGCATCAAGGGTGGAATTTTTATTAGTGTAGATAGCAAATCTAGTCAAAAAGTCAATATTTTCAGAAAGTTCATCTATTTTGATAGAAAACAGATCAAACAATGAAGACATTGATCTTACAGATTGGGTAAAGAGAGTTCCCGCAACTGTTTCCTTTGGTTGATTGCTATAAACGGGTATGGTATACAAACGGTCTTTCACAGAATCCACATCAACATCCGGAATATTAAACATATTTCCATTAACTGCGTAAACATCTAGTCCTACAGATTTTTTACCAGATGCCTCAAATCCTGTCCGGTCATATTGGAAAAGTTCTTCACGGGATGGAAGAGGTTTGCAATTATCATTAATATCTCTATAAAATTCCGGCTTATTTGCATCAGTCCAGACAAACATATTGGGATCAGTGCATTTGCTGTCAGGTCCATCTGCGTGTGCCGGACATCCTATTTGACCAGGTCCTCCGCAAGGCTGACACCCTTTATATCTAACTATATGAGTCGGGTCGGTACAGGTTTTGACTCCTGAGGCTGATGTGCACGGCGGTTCATTCAGGAGTCCGCAGTGTTGGCATATATTGTTTATTAACTGAATGGCAGGATCATTACCGGGATTAAAACAGATATCCTTACCTGATTCTTTACACGGAGGTTGACCCTGACTGCCACAGTCATTGGTTTGAGTTTGGACCAGAGGAATACATACGCCTTTGGGGGTGACTGTGAATTTATCGTCATCAAAGAAAGTGGCTTTTTTTGTTGCTGAAATTGCATTAGGTCTATCTACGTATATATCTTCCCAATTTTGACTTTCATTAGGAGGATATATACTACGAAGATAATTCTTATAAGTTGATGAAAGAATTAAGTTGGTTGCGTCTTTAAAAATAGGAGCGCAGATAAGCCCCGGATCGCAGCGATACTGACTTTTGGTGGGATCATCCAGTAGGTCGCGACACCGATTTCCCAGGCTACCCACGGGTACATCTGCATGTTGAATGCAACTGGTTTCAGTTAAGCTATGTCTATCTGCCGGAACTTTCATTCAGAAATCAAGCGTTGCTTTGCAAAAAAGACCTACATCTTTATTACAGACAAGATTGTAGTTTGGATCAGAGTTTTCTCCTACTTCTTCGCAAGGATTACCCCACCCGCCAACAGGAATCATTAGGGGTGCCTTAACATTTGCTGCTTTTGATAAGGTTAAATTCTGGTTTGAGATAATAAGTGAAGAAAGAAGAAGGGTAACGGCTATGGCGATGACAGCAAAAGAAAAGATATAAAATGTTCTTTTTGAAATACAAACTTGAGATGCAGGCATATGGTTATTAATTTAAGATTAGTATGTAATCAGGGGCCTGTCAAGGAGTGTTATTAAAATTATTTTATCTCTTCCTTCTTCCAGGCGGCAAAGGTGCATTTGGGGTAATTTCCGCATCCGTAAAACTGTTTACCTCTTTTAGTTCTTTTCACTATTATATCCCCTTTGCACTTGGGACAGGGAATATCGATTTTCTCTACAATGTTTCTGGTATATTTACACTGCGGAAAGTTTGAGCAGGCGATAAATTTCCCGAATTTTCCCGTCCGATAAACAAGTGGTTTACTACACTGCGGACAACTCTCTCCAACTTCGGTCACGACTTGCTCGACCCTTTCGACATCTTTATAAACTTTATCCAAAGTCGTCTTAAAAGGACCAAAAAACTCAGATAAAACTCCCTGCCACTGCCTTTTACCGTTGGCGATATCATCCAGTTCTTCCTCCATCATGGCCGTAAAAGGCAGTTTGACGATTTCGGAAAAATATTTTACCAGAAAGTCCGTCACCAGATATCCAAGCTCAGTCGGATGGAATTTACCCGTCCTCCTCCCGCTCTCATCGGTCATCTTTTCGATATATTGACGATCCTGGATGGTGGAAATAATCGGTGCGTAAGTCGAAGGCCGGCCTATATCTTTTTCTTCCAGAGTTTTTATCAGACTGCCTTCTGTATATCTGGGCGGAGGCATCGTAAAACACTGTTCTTTTTTAAATTCTCCTCCTTCAAATTTATCCCCCGCCGAAACATTTGGCAATATTTTATCTTCGCTGTTCCTTCCCGAGATCTTCAAAAATCCGTCAAATTTTATGACCGATCCTTTGGCTTCAAAAAAATATGAGTTTGAGCTGGTGATTGTTATTGTAGTCGAGTCAAAAACGGCTTCTGCCGCCTGTGATGAGAGTGCCCTTTTCCAAATCAGATCGTATAATCTTACGTGATCTTTATTTAACTCTGTTTGGTCTTTTAACTTATGCGTCTTTGCGTCTTCAAGATTGGTTGGCCTGATGGCCTCATGCGCTTCCTGGGCGACTTTTGACTTAGTGGTATAACGCCGGAAATAACCCGCGTGATAATTTTTCCCGTATTCTTTCCCGATATAATCTTTGGCCGAAGCTAAAAATTTTTCGGAAAGGTTTACCGAATCCGTTCGGTGATAAGTGATATACCCTTCCTCATAAAGTTTTTGGGCAAGCATCATGGTTCTTTTTGAGGAAAATCCCAAAAAGCGACCTGCCTCTTGCTGGAGCTTGCTTGTGGTATATGGAGGTGGAGGCAGCCTTTTAACTTCTTTTTTATCCACCGCTGAAACTACAAAGGGAGATTTAATATCGGCAATGGTCTCTTGCGCTTCTCTTTCCGTCGATATGCTGGTTTTGGTGACTGTATATTTTCCGTCAAACAGGTCAAAACTGACGACTTCTTCATATTTTTTGTCACCTTTTTTTATTAGTTCTGCTTCCAATGCCTTAAATTCCCCAAATACCCTCCAAAATTCCTCTTTTTTGAATTTCTCAATCTCCCTTTCCCGCTCAACGATCAGCCGTACGGTCACAGACTGTACCCGTCCGGCGGATAACCAGCGCTTCCGAAGTTTATTCCAAAGAAGGGGTGACAATTTGTACCCCACCAGCCGGTCCAGAACCCGTCTGGCCTGCTGGGCATCCACTAAATGCAGGTCTAAACTTTTAGGATTTTTTAACGCCTCGTGAATAGCGGACTCGGTAATTTCATGAAAAACTATCCGGCTAAAAGTTGCTTTCTGTGAGTTTTGTTTTTCGGGTTTTAATATGTTTAAAATGTGCCAGGCAATCGCTTCTCCCTCACGGTCCGGGTCTGTAGCCAATACAATAGTTTGCGCAGTTTCAACTAGCTTCTTCAGTTCAACCACTCTCTTTTTCCTGTCGGGGATAATCTGATATTTCGGAATAAAATCATATACATCTTTCTGAATTTTAATCTCTACTCCCAACTTGTTCTTCGGTAAATCCCGGATATGACCGTAAGTGGCCTCAATCCGGTAATCTTTACCCAAAAATTTACTCAAAGTTCGCGCTTTTGTAGGAGATTCAACGATAACTAAATTAAGCATATGATTAATAACGATACATTTTACCAGAAAAGTGTCAAGACCATGTACTAGAAGTTCACCTGGGAGGTGAATAATATAGGACACCTAGGGATTTTTATCCGCTGATTAAAGTGTTTCCGACTCCGGATCGTTATTGTTTTAACATTCCAGGAAAATACTACTTTTAGGCTATCCCATAATTCCCACCGCCAAGATTTTTGATATATTTTTTCATCTCCATCATCGTCAAAAGACTGCCCAGCTTCCCTGTCTCCATCTTAGTCTGTCTGGCTATCTCATCAAAATGCAGATTTTCCTTTTGCAACAGCTCGATTATTTTCCTTTCCTCATTTGATAATTTTTGCATTTTCTCATTCATTTGGGTACTTGGATACTTATTTATTGGTATATTTTTAATTTTCAATTCTTCCAAAATGTCTTTTGCCTCGGTCACCAGTTTGGCCCCGCTTTTAAGTAATTTATTGGTCGCCCCGGACATCTCCGAGGTGATCGGACCAGGTACGGCAAAAACCTCCCGACCCTGCTCGGCCGCGTAGGAGGCGGTAATCAATGCTCCACTGTCGCTGGCTCCTTCCGTCACCACCACTCCTTGCGAAAGACCGCTGATGATCCTGTTTCTGGCCGGAAAAAGTCCGCGGGTGGCGTACTGACCTAGAGGATACTCAGAAATTACCAGGCCGGCCTTTTTAATAATCTGCCAATAAAGTTTGGAATTGCTGATCGGATGAATGATGTCTACCCCGCAACCCAAAACCGCAATCGTTTTGCCACCTAATTCAACTGCGGTTTCGTGAGCGACCGTATCCACTCCGTAAGCCATACCCGAAACGACGGTAATTCCGAAGTCAACCAGTCCTTCCGTAATCTTTCTGGTTATCTCCCTTCCGTAATTAGTAATCCTTCTTGTCCCCACCACCGCCACCCTTTTAAAGGTTGAACCTTTGAAGGTGTCCAAATTACCCCTGGTGTAAAGAAGAAACGGGGCGGCCGGAATTTCTTTTAGAATATCCGGATATTCTTTATCCAAAAGTGTAATGACAGCAATCTCTTTCTCCAAAAGCCTTTTTTGATACTTCTCAAAAGAAAAATCTTGACGAAAAGCCACAAATTTCCCGGTCAACATCTCTCCCAAACCGATCTTCACCAGTTCTTTCTCTGATGCCTCCCAGGCCTTTTGGGCATCGCCAAAGTATTGATGTAATAACTTAAATCTTAGCGGCCCGATCCCGGGGAAAGCGCTAAATCCTAACCAATATTTTTTCTCTTCGTCAATCATATATATTATTCTCTACTAATTGTTCAAATTAGTCCAATCACTTCTGTAATTTTTTGATAAATAGGAATATTCACCTGGGAGGTGAGTTACGTTGACACCTAGGGATTTATAGTTTATTATCGAAATATGCCTGGGAGAATTTTACCTCTTATTACAGATCAGATTTATCATATTTTTAATAGAGGAATAGATAGACGTCCGACTTTTACAAACAGACTTGAGTATAAAAGAGCCCGGGAATCTATAAAATTTTATAGGGTTAGTAACCCATCGATCCGCTTATCTAAATTCTTACGCTTAGAAGAAAAAAGACAGAGTGAAGTTATTTATTTGCTACAGAAGAGTAAAAAGTTAGTAGAAATTGCTTGTTATTGCTTTATGCCCAATCATTTTCATCTTATATTGAAGCAAAAAGCACATCACGGTATTTCCAAATTTTTAAGTAATTTTCAAAATAGTTATACACGTTATTTCAACACCAGACATAAAAGAGATGGTTCATTGTTTATGGATCAATTTAAAGCAGTGAGAGTAGAAACAGACGAGCAACTTCTTCATTTATCTCGTTATGTTCATCTAAATCCACACACAGGATATACAGTAAAGTCATTATTTGAACTTAAGAGGTATGAATGGTCATCTTTCCAAACCTATCTAAATAAAACTAGTGATTTTGTTGAAACTAATTTAGTGTTAAGCTTTTTTCGAAATATCAATGAATATGAGAAGTTTGTTTTTGGCCGGGCAGATTATCAAAGAGACTTAAAGAAAATAGAGCATCTACTTATTGAGTAATATTCCCTAGGTGGCCTATATAAACCACCTCCCAGGTGAATCATACAGGTGAATCATAAAATTGACAAAACCATCTTTCTTTTTTAAACTGGAGCTTGGAGGTTGATATGGCAAAGAGGAGAAAAAAACGCGTAATTAAAAAACAAAGTCAGAATAAATTATTTCCTTTTCTTTTGCTTCTTTTGATACTCCCTATCGTAGTTCTTGCCAGCCTGAAAGCCAATAATCTTTTTTCCCTGGGAGTAAGTAATGCAATACCCACAACTTTATCCAACAGCAAACTGGGGGTATTTTTTTTGGGGGTACCTAAAATGGTTGATTGGAAAAAAGTTGTTGCCAGCGGACCTAAAATAATCAACGTGCTTGATGCTCAACTTTTCTCTGACAGGTTTGCAATAATAACTGAATATAAATCAAAATACCCCAATGGTATTGTTATTCTCCGTATTATGGAAAAAACCCAAGGTATTGACTATCGCTCTTGGCCTGATGCGGCCTCTGCTGCTTCCGATTACTTCGTAAAAGTCATCAAACCCGGACTTGATAAAATTCCCGCCGATAAAAAAAATCTCATTAATTTCGTCACCGGACCCAACGAATCAGATAACATTCCCAATATCCAGGACTCCGTGGCAAACGTCATCTGGGTGGGAAAATTCTGGGAAACTCTTGCCCCGCTCATCCGGGGTTATGGTTTTACTCCGCTTATCGGCGATATTTCCGTAGGCAATCTTGAGGTAAATAATTTACAATACCTGGTACCGGCTTTAACAGCGATACAAAAAGCAAATGGGGCCTGGAGTTATCATGCTTATACCACCTATACAACTTCTCCAAAAGACGATGAATTTTCGCTCTTTAAATACCGCCGCTTTCACGAGTATCTCCAAAAAAACAATCCCGATCTGTCAAATATCCCGATGGTTCTTACTGAAGTAGGCATAGTCGGATGGCAAGTAAATGGAACTCCTGAGAAATATCAAGAGTGGTTAAAAGGATTTGACAGTGAAATGCAAAAAGATACTTTTGTCCTGGGTGGAACTATCTACCAGATGGGAGATGAAGTAAGCTGGCCGACTTTTAACATTGAACCTATCTGTAACTGGTACGTCAGCTACATTTCAGGAAAATCGCTTGACTGCGGATACGAAGCCGGAAATAACGGTACTCCCTCAATCAGCAACTCCCTGAGTCCGACAAGAAGACCAACAATCGCTGTTACTCCCAAACCAACCGCCATCCCCGTCCCCGACAATGTTTTTTACATGATTATGAAAATTTTCCCTTTCTGGGAAAAAAATCAATATCTGCCCTTGCCGAAACGTTAATCAACTCAATTTGATCCGCCTTCTACTATAGGTTATAATATCGCCTTATGGCGGGAGCCCAACACGAAATACAAAATTGGGGGGGTAATATTCCCTTGGGAATGCCTCCCCACCAGGAAGCATTCCGCGCGACTCAAAGATGGGCTTATGAACAAGCACGGTCTCTTGTTTTTGGAGTTGAACGTTCAAACCCGGGTGATTCTCACAGGTTGACTTTGGGTGACCTTAATCAACTTAGAAGATATGGCGATGGCGATCTAATAGAAGCGTTGGAACATACTATAGTTTTACACCGGTTGGGTAACCTTATCGTTAATAATCTTCTTGGATCAGTATCAGAAGGAGCTGTTGCCTATACTTCCGCGGCCAGACTCGGTGGTTCTCCTCATCCATTAATTCATATAGTAGATAAATTAGCAATCTTAGGCATGTTTGCCAATGATTTTGCTCGTCAATTAATAAGCAGCGACGTCAAAGAAGAGGTAGGCGATTTATTAACCCAGGTTTTAAGAGACATAGCAAAAAAATACACAGCTGATGCAAAATTATTAAGTTTGGGTGACCTGAGTTATTGGGCAGACAATGTGGCTAGCAGAGTAGCGGATGCCGAACAGTTTTCTCCCCTTTCACTGGAAATGATACCTCCTGCCATCAGTATCAGCACAGGACTGCTCGCTCAAGAACAGATATTACCCACGCTTATCTTTCTGGCATTTAACGTAGCATCTTCTTTTCCTTTACACTTAGCCTTGAAAAAGACAGACAGCCCTATTTTAGGCAAGCTATACAGAAAAGTCTCTCACCTTATAGCATCTTTGGCAAAATACGGTCCTGTGCTTGCTTCACTAACCAATAATCAATTATCAGAAGCACATCTAAATACGATAGTTGTCACTCTTGGTTGTAGCCATTTAGCTATCCTGCCTGAACATGTTGATGAATTTTCTGGTGGTCGGGAAGCCCTTGCGGAAATGCGAGAAGTTTTAAAGAATTTGGGCTTATCCCTGGCTTCACCAGAGTTACAAGGAGCACATCATAATAGAATATTATCAACACGCGATCCAGCTTCATTTTCAGGACATACCGATTATGATCCTACAAAATCAAATATTGTTTGGCGATATAATCTGGTCGATAAAGCAATACAAGCTGAGCATGGTGATAATATCCCACCGGGAAATTTTGCCTATTTCCATGACTATTCCTTTCGCCTCGGCAACAGAGTTTTTCTTGATAACGCCAGTCTGCTTCTTGAAGGAGGCCAAGTCCACCAGCTAATCGGTACGGATAGGAGCGGACGGTCAGCGTCTCTGCGTGCTCTATCTGATGAATTAAACCACCAAAAAGGTCTATCATTTATCAGGCTTACCGACGGAGACCATGAAGTTCATGAGGTAGGTCTTCCTGCCGTCGCACTGCACCAATGCGGTAATATAGAAGACAGCTACATTCCCTTTTTTAATGGAGTTCCGGAAATAGCTAATTTGGAGCAGTCCAAAATGTTTACGCCCAGTGAAATCGCCATATTTTATGACCATTATAATTATGGATTTAGAAATCAAGACGTTGAGAATCTCACTCCGATGAGTGCCTCGCTTCGAACTCGCTTAAAAATTGCAGAGGCATTTATGGTAGCGCACCGTGCTCCAGTACATTTTTTTGACGATCCATTCGCTAAACTTAATCCTGAAGAAGTCAATCGTGTAGCTCTTTTTCTTTCTCGCATGGCAAAAAAATGGGGTTATGTTATCTTAACCACACAGAGAAGCGCTCATCCAATTGCCGCAGATATTTTTAAACAGGAAGCCGCATTTGGAAAAGTATTACAAATAAGAGAGGGTGAATTCGAAAAAATAATTACCTCCCGAACCACTCTTCCAGAATCTTTTTGGCAATGGGGGCAGCCACATTCGACCCTTCTCCACCGCCCTCCACTAAAACTGTAATTGAAATTTGAGGATTATAGACCGGGGCAAAGACGGTAAACCAGGCATGCGTCCGGTTTTTGGGATCGCCAAATTCCGACGTCCCGGTCTTACAGGCCACCGGAATCTCTACCATCGGCTTACCCGAAACAGTAGCCTCATATGTCTGTAAAAAATCCAAATTATCAGCTTTGAACTTTGAACTTTGAACTTTGAACTTAAATAATGGCCACCCCGTCCCCCCGGAACTGCACGCCTCCTTCATACCCTGCCGGATAAGCTCCAGATTCTCTTTTTTTATGCCTACGTCTTTACAATTTTCATTTTGTTCTTTGGTTAAATGCGGCCGGCACAGCTTCCCCCCGTTGGCAATCACATTCGTCCAGGCGTTTACCTGCAGTGGGGTGGTCAGTATATCGCCCTGCCCGATGGCCACATGATAGGTATTACCCAGATACCAGTCTTGCCCCCGCACTTTCTTTTGCCAGGAAGGATCCGGCATGACTCCTTTTTCCTCCCCTTCAAGATCTATCCTGAGTATATTTTCAACTCCCATCTTTTTTGCCCAAAGGGCAATATTTTCAATTCCGGTGGCTTCT
>Ga0155721_114_pt3 | contig 38611 bp, 48 predicted proteins | sample RifCSPlowO2_01_FD_107377 | JGI IMG/M metagenome (GOLD analysis project Ga0155721, IMG submission 107377) | Candidatus Gottesmanbacteria bacterium RIFCSPLOWO2_01_FULL_39_12b
GGGCGCTGCTTATTCCCCCGGAGACAATATAGACCTTTTTACCCAAATATTGCAATCCCTCGATCACCTCTTTCGCATCCTCTACCAGTGATTCAGAATATTTATCTCCCAAATACAGTAAACTTTTCCGCGTCGGTCTGACCATCTCCAATCTTTTCTCATAAATACTCTCAAAAGGAAATAATCCTTCCATGGCTTTTTTTGTTAAGGCTGACACCTCTTCTTTTTTTCCTACCATTTCAGCTAAAACATCAATTCCTTCGATACCCGAAAGCGTGCTTTCGCAATCAAAAATTACAGCCTCAAAATCCCAGCCAGAGGCTGGTCCGCCTTTGGCGGAAAACTTCTTGGTTTCCCTCACTCTTTTTGTTTTTTGAAAAACTTGCGGATTAAGTAGATTGGAAGGCACCTTTCCTTCTAAATACTGGCAAATGCCTGAAACAACTTCTAAAACACTCTGTCTTTGAGATTCGATAGTGGAACCGGCAATATGGGGAGTGGCAATCACATTGGGTAATTCCAATAACTTGCTTTTTATAACTGGTTCTTTAGTAAAAACATCTACCGCAAATCCCAAGAGTTTTCCGGCAATAAGTGCCTCGTATACCGCCTTTTCATCTACTACTGCTCCCCTGCTGCAGTTTATAAGATAGGCGCCGTCTTTAAACAGTTTAATTGTAGCCATATTAACCATTTGTCTGGTTAAATAAGTTGACGGGACGTGCAATGTGACTATATCGCTTTCTTTAAGCAGCTCTTCAAAAGTTACCTTAGTAACATTCTTTGGCAGTCTGACATAAGGCTCGCAAACCAGCACTTTCATTCCAACTCCTATGGCAATTCTGGCCACTTCCTTCCCGACATTACCAAATCCAACAATCCCTAAGGTTTTGCCAAAAATTTGATTTCCAACGTATTTTTGCTTATTCCAAAGACCCTTTTTAAGATCATATGTTGCGGCAGGAATATGACGAAGCAGAGCAAACAGTAAGCCGATCGTGTGTTCAGCGGTTGCCCGGGCATTGCCGCGGGGAGCGTTGATGACTGCAATTTTTTGGGAAGTGGCAGCAAAAATATCGATATTGTCAACTCCGATTCCGCACCTGCCTATTATTTTTAACTTACCGAGCTTTTCAATAAGTTCTCCGGGAATTGCCGTTGAAGATCTTGTTAATATGCATTCATAACCCTTAATGATTTTAGACAAATCAGAAGGACTGATCCCGATTCTTTTCTCAATCTGAAAATATTTTTTCAGCGGTGCCAATCCGCTTTCATCTATCTTGTCTGTAATAAGTAGTCGCATTTTTACCATAATAAAACACCTCTCTTTCGAAAAGACGAGGTGCCTCGTGATACCACTTTTCTTTCCCCTCGAGTTACCTCTCGGGGCTTTGAAACTGCTTAATGCAAAAGCCAATTCAGTTTCCAATCTATAACGGGATCTCCCGGATCTTCTTACTTCCCGATTTAGTCGGGATTTTCGAAGTCAACTCTGCCGGGGGAAACTCCGGCATGATAACGTTTTTATTCGATTGCCTCTTAGTTTACCAATTATTTTCTGTCTGTCAATACTACGAATTACCTGACCCACCTGCACTTTTAGTTTAGATTGTTATTGTCATCCCGAGTCCGCCAGCTGGCGGATCGAGGGATCTTCCACACTTTAAGGATTATATACATTTCGGCCTTGAAATTAACCATCAGACCTATTAGAGAAGATCTCTCCACTTCCCCCGCTGAGCGGGGTCGGTCGAGATGACCGATAAATAGTATCAACTTTATACATTCTGTAAGGATTGATTCTTTTTACAGGAAAAACGGGCTGCGGCTCATTGAACAGTTAATTGAAGGAAATACGAGAAATACGAGGTGGCACCTCGCTAATTAATTAGGACGGAGAGGAGGATGCGCTGCACAAAGCAGACAATGTTTGTTTTATCGATTTCGACGCGAATGCCGAAATGATAAAACATTCATTTATTTACCTCTCCGGGAGGGGGCAATCATGGTTAGTTGTTACGGCGCTGGTGTAGCCAGAATCACTTTAAGGGTGTTTCTGACTGCTTCAGGATCGGCTATTGCTACAAACAGGTACATTGCTCCTGCAAATAGCAGCCCGGCAACTATCGGAAGTACGAAAATGCTAACTTCCGAGTCGAACATCAGGTAAAGCACGTACCCTATCCCGCGTTTGATTGTGTTCATGGAATCGTCTCCCTTTATTTGTTGCCCCCTCCTGTCAGCCTTCGTTTTGAGTAAAAGCTCACAGGAGAGGGCTACCCCTCTTCTTTTTCGCATCCTCCTCATTTTAATGTGCTTTTGGCGGAATAAAAAAACCCGCCGTGTAGCGGGTCATTAATCGAAGGATACGTGAATAACCGGCTACACCGCAGGTTTTTGCGGTGTACCGCCGTTATTGCTGTTTATGTCTTTAGTTGAGAAACGATGCGATATCATAGTTTATAAAGTATAACTGTTCATTTTTTACTTGTCAATCAGTGCCCATCTTGCATTCTTTTTCTTCCGCCGAATTCCTCAGATCCATTAAGTTTAATTGGTTTTGCCGACTTATTTTAAACAGATTAAGGGGAAATACAATGTTATAATAACCTTCATGGTATGACGAGTGAAGCGGCATTAGGCCCAAATAAATTACAAGATCCAGAAAGTAGAAAGTGGTTTGATACAACTATATCAATCAGGACAGCTGCGCAACTAAAACTTGCGTCAATACTTTCTCCCCAAAATAACGAACACCAACTTACATTTGCGGTAAACTCTTGCAGAAGCGCCCTTGATCTACTTCAAATTGATGCAGTTAATGAGTTTTTAGACGCCCTACCCGTTGATCCTAAAACACCAGATCTTTTACCTGGATTATATAGTATAAAAGACGGAATGGCTTCTTTAAGCAGTATACTTCCAGTGAACTTACATCTTCAATTTAATGAAAGAGAAGTTGTTTTTCTTCTTGTTTCTCAGCTGTTTAACAGAACCGATGAGATTGTCGAACAAACTCTAGCAAGAAAGGGTAAACTAGAAAGAGATGATTTATTGGAGTCGGTTTTAACCAAAGGTGTTATTTGTAAAGTCGGACAAGTTGAAGTTACACCCTTGGAATTGTTTGAACATATAAAAATGGTGGCGGAAAAATGGGGTCTTAATACATCTGATTGGGATGAAAGATTACAAACCATCATCACGGCTCAAAGAAAAGGCATGCTGTTAGTAAATAATTCAAGAGAAAGGGGGCAAATTACCTACACTGTTGGTGAAGCTCTAGACTATAGAAGAAATACAATAGGTAATTACGCCAAACTTCTTGCTGATATCGCCTATCAGGACGAACCAAGTCAAAAAAGATTCATCAGAAGAATGATGGAAATACAACGAAAGGACGACGAGCAGGATATATATTATGATCGAAATACACAGGTTAACCCGTATGTTGCTCTATTAAATGAGTTTGGTCTGCTTGATTCTTATAACTCATCATTCGCTGTACGACTGATGGTGACTGCTTCTCATTATACTAACTATATGTTTGCTCCCAGTCTACTTCCTTTTCTGCTTCTACATGGCAAACCTACTCATAACGAGAAAGATTTTAGAACTGAAATCGATAAACTACGAACTGGTTATTTGAAGCTCTAAGAAATTAATACTACTTATTCTCCTGCAGCCATTTGTCTGCATCAAGGGCGGCAATGCAACCAAAAGCGGCAGCGGTGATTGCCTGGCGGTAGCGGTAATCGTGGACGTCTCCGCCGACGAAGACTCCGGGAACACTGGTTGCGGAACGGTATTTCAAAAGCCCTCCTTCATCCTGGACTTCTTTCCTTACCACGTAACCTTTTTCATCTAGCTCAATCCCTTTAAATTTCTCTGTATTGGGTTTATGGCCGATAGCAATAAATACCCCGTCTGTTTTAAACTCGCTCTCCTCCCCTGTTTTTGTGTCTTTCAAAAATACACCGGTTACATGCTCTGTACCTAAATATTTCGTCACTGACTTATTCCACATCACTTTAATTTTCGGCTCCTTAAATACCCTATCCTGCATGGCTTTGGACGCCCGGAAAGCATCCCTTCTATGTATGATTGTTACCGATTTGGCAACTTTTGCCAAAACCAGAGCTTCTTCCATGGCACTATCCCCTCCTCCAACTATAACCGTTTCTTTTCCACGGAAGAAAAACGCGTCGCATACGGCACAAGTGGATACTCCACGTCCTCGAAGCTGCAACTCACCGGGAACATTAAGCCAGATGCTGTCTGCTCCTGTTGCGATAATCACAGATTTAGTCTCATAAACTTTGCCACCGGCTGTAATCTTGAAGGGCTTGGAGGAAAAATCACCCTGGGTAAATTCGGTATTCAGAAGTTCGCATCCTAACCGTTCTGTCTGCTTACGCATGTTCATCATCAAATCCGGTCCCTGGATACCTTCCGTAAATCCCGGGTAATTTTCAACCAGGGTAGTTAACATCAACTGTCCGCCCCAACGGGTACCGGATATAATCAGGGTTTTATAGCCTGCGCGTATAGAATAAATTCCTGCCGTCAAACCAGCGGGCCCTGAACCTAAAATAATAATGTCGTACATATTGGAAAAATTCGTCTCCAAAGGGTTTCGTATTACGCTTGTATTTTCTTAAACTCTTCAACCAACGTCTCTCTACTCTGCACCCCAATCATCTGTTTCACCACCTGCCCATCCTTAAATAGCAAAAGAGTAGGTATGCTCATTACCCCGTATTTTCCGGCTATAACAGGATTCTCATCCACGTTGAATTTTGCAATTTTTACTTTTCCTTCGTAATCTTTGGCTACTTCTTCCAAAATGGGATTTTGCATCTTACACGGTCCGCACCAAACTGCCCAGAAATCCACCAATACCGGTATCGTGGATTTCAAAACTTCACTGTCAAAACTCGCATCTGTCACGGTAATCTCTGGCATATATTAGCATTCTATCATATTTCTATTGCCGCTTTCATCACGTATTTAGCAACTTTTGAAACTACTCTCGGATCAAAAGGCTTGGGAATGATAAACTGCTCACACAGTGGAACATTTTTTTTGAAAAGTCCCGCTTTCGCATCCTTAGGATAGGCCTTCGAAAGAACCCTTCTTATATCATCCGGAATCCTTTCTTTTGAAAGATCATACAAAGCAGCAACAGCAGCCAATTTCATTTCAAGATTGATTTTTTTTGCTCGAGAGTCAAGGGTTCCTCTAAATATTCCGGGAAATCCCAAAACGTTATTTATCTGATTGTTAAAATCGCTTCTTCCCGTTGCCACAATTGCCGCGCCAAATCTATTAGCTTGATCCGGCATAATCTCAGGATTGGGGTTGGCCAGGGCAAAAATGATCGGCTTCTTACCCATGGATTTAATCATTTTACCGGTCAATATATTTGGAGCCGAAACGCCCACAAAAATATCCGCTCCGGCCATAGCATCCTCCAGCGTTCTTTTTGAAGTTCTGGCTGCATATTCCTCTTTATATTTATTCATTCCTTTTATTCTTCCCTTATAAATTACCCCATTTGTGTCAACCAAAATTATATTTCCTTTTCTTACACCTCCTGCCGTATAAAGCCTGGCACAGGCAATTCCCGCCGCTCCGGCGCCGTTTATGACGATTATAACTTCCTCAATTTTTTTACCGACTACATCGATACTACTCTTAATTCCGGCAAGGGAAATAACCGCTGTTCCGTGCTGATCATCATGAAACACCGGGATACTTAATCTTTTGCTTAACTCTTCTTCAATCTCAAAACATTCCGGAGCTTTGATGTCTTCCAGGTTTATCGCGCCGAAATTGTCTTCCAGGCTAGAAACTATATTTATAAAATTAATGCAGGACCCGTTGACATTAATAACCAGTGGAATACCGTTAATTCCTGCGAATTTTTTTAAAAGAACACACTTTCCTTCCATCACCGGAATGCTGGCCAAAGGCCCGATATTGCCCAGCCCCAAAACAGCCGTTCCGTCGGTAATTACTCCTACGGTATTACCACGGATAGTGTAATCGTAGGATTTTTCAGGATCTTTTTGTATCTCAAGACTTGGGAAAGCCACTCCCGGAGTATAGGCAAGGGATAATTCTTCTTGAGTATCACAATTCTTTGAGGAATTAACCGAGAGTTTTCCAGGAGGAGGTTTCTCGTGATAGTTAAGAGCTCTTTGCTTCAGATCTTTCATATACCTAGTCATGAATAATATCATAACAGTAGTAGAAATTCCTATTCTTCCTCCCCCTCCAGCCCGATTTGACAGGAAAATTTGCACTATCTATACACTCCCTGCCTGTGCGCCACGGAATAGATAACAACGGAAGTGTCTTTTACCTCATAAATAATCCTATACGGCCAGGCTCGAAGAGAACGCAAATCCTCCAACTCTCCCTTTAATTGCTTCCCAACAGTTGGATCTCTTGCTAACAACTCTAATTTCCTGATTATTTTTTTCACTTCAGTTTTGGGAAGTTTTTTCAGCTGTTTGACTGCTTGAGGTTTATATTCCAGCTTCATTTAGTTAGCCCTAAGGCTTTCAGAAGATTTTGATGTGAAACTGTTTTCTTTTCTTTTCTGGCTTCTCTTATTACTTTAATCTCATCTTTACTGCTAAGAATATCCAGAGTCTCCTGCCAGGCCTCAAGCTCTGATTTGTTTATAAGTACCACAGAATCCTCCGCACCCCTTAACGTAATCTCATAAGTCTTAAATCCACGACTTGCAGATTCAATCAAATTATATAGATTTTTCCTGGCCTCACTGGCTGTATAGGTAGTCATTTGATTCATGATTTAAGCGTACCATTAACCGTACGCTTTGTCAAGAAGATTAATTGTGTTATCATATTTGTATCATGGGTAATAAAATCTCTTTCCCGCTTATCGCAAGAATAATAATGTTGTTTGTCTGTCTTTTTCTAATTATTCTGGGAGTAAGGTTTGCGGGTAATCTAATTCTTGGTTCAAAAAGCATCTCTCCCACTCCAACTCTATTCCCCACACAACCTCCTGCTTTAACACCCACCGTAACAGAAATATTCTGCGGCGGCATTGCCGGTATCTCTTGTCCTGAAGGATTCACCTGTAAATTAGACGGTAACTACCCTGATGCTGGCGGTAAATGTATAAAAGTCAATTTATCTGAGCAAAAAACTTACTGTAAATCGCCTCGGCCTCAAGCCTGTACCGAAGAATGCCTTCTTCCCCCTCCCTATCTCTGCGGATCAAACGGCAAATCATACTGTACCAAATGCCAAGCCTGCGCGGACAAAAAGGTAGAATGGTATCAATTCCAGGATGAACCCTGTACCGATACGGGTTCAGGTCCGCGTCCGATGGGTGATGCAGCCTCTAAAAAAGAATGTTTGGAAAAAGGCGGCAAATGGCAACAATGGGGTTTGATTCCTCAAGAATACTGCCAGATTCCCTCTCAAGATGCCGGCAAACCCTGCACCGACGGCTCCCAGTGCGAATACGAATTATGTATGAGCCGGGAACAACGTACTCCAGGAGTTTGTGCCACCTATAGAAATGTATTCGGCTGTTATTCTATCGTAAGAAATGGCCAAACCGGCTCAGGCCTTTGTGTAGATTGATATTCTTTATTTATTCTTTACTTTTTCCCTAAGTATATTTACTATAAAGAATAATGGATAATAATCAACAAGTCATTGTTTCTCCCTCTCAGCAATCTTCTCCGATTATTCCCAAACCATCAAAATCTACTTTTCGTTTTTCTCTTTTACTTTTTGGTTCTATACTCTTGGTTTTCGGAGGGTTAGGAGGAACATATTTGGGAAGAAAGTATTATTTCCCAAAGCAACCTGTGTCAGATATAGGCACTACTACTACACCAATATCTCAATCAACCTCAATCTCGTTTAATAATATTTTATCTACTATTCCTACGTTCTCGACTCAACCATCAGCAATCTCTACCCAAAGTAATTCTAACACACTTTCCTATTTTGACACTTCCATGTGGAACACATATTCATTCAGATCCATATGGTAGATTTTCTATCAAATATCCTTATGAGTGGAATATATTACCTAAATGTAATCCAATATATAATGTATGCTTTACAAGCCCAGATTTTGTAAAAAATGTAAAAGGGCTTACTACTAGACCTACACAAAATGGTTATCTCATAACGATCAGATTTAATAAAGGAATCGAGTCACTCTATAATAGTTTTTGTAATGAAGGTTCGAACTCATGTCAAAAAGTCTCTCTCGGCCAATTCGTTGGTTGGAAAATATATAAAGAGTCTTTAAGATTAGTACTATCGGAAATTGATGTTTCCGATAAAATCAAGTATCAATTAGCGCTATTACTTTTTTAAACGATACAAACCCATTCGATAAGGAAAAAATTGAAAAAACTATTGACTTAATGATGTCATCGTTTGTGTATATCGAAAGTGATCCAAACGATAGTAATTACGCATGCAGGGTTTCAGAAATAGATGAAATCTCTATCGAAGAAATCAAAAATTGTGGCCAATTTGGGGTTGCTGTGTATAATTGCTGCGATATGGGAGATGCTATTCTCGATAAAAACAGTAACCTAATTATCAGTTGTGGCGGAATGTCTAATTATTCTGGGGAATGCGAAAAGTATTCATCTCAAAATAACCGTACTGTTACTAAATGCAGAAAGATCTAGAGAATCGGAATGTCACTCCGGGAGTGTAGGTAAGGATACTATTAACTACGAGGTTGCACCTTGTTTTGGAGCATCAAAACAACCTATCAGCTCTAATCTATACACAGTACATCAGGGGAGTCCCCATTTATTGGTAAAGTCGGGAAGAATATCTCTCCACTCACTCCATTCTCTAAGGGATGTAAATTACGGCCGCGGTAATTTTATGTATCCAAGTATATCTAAAAGGTAAATGAAGAAATAAACAGTGACTGAGAATCCAACAATAGTAAAGTTATACTTTGAGGACCCCATAATTTTCGTATTTATTAATACACACAGAGCGAAACCGACTACGAAAGTTACTTGGAGTAAACCTAACGTAACTAGTATGCCTGCCATTTCAAGAGAGGCTCCTCCCCTCAATAATATGCCTACAATACTAAATATTAACCACTGGAAGACATAAACACCCACTGCGTATGTAATGCTCAGCGTTATTCCGATAGCAAACAGTCTCACAAAACACCTCTTTCAATCACTACAACATGGATCCTTGTAACCTGTCAACTATCAAATAAAATTGATAGAAGGATAGCTAAGGGCTCGTCCATCAATAATCTGATAGGTATTGATGGTTACGGCCCTTTGGGATGTACCAGACGGTACAGCCCTTTGTTTACACTGTAAATCTATCACGATTTTCATGTGTACCGCTTCTCCATCTAAAATAGATATCATTTTATTAATGGATGCGGCCTAAGTATAGCTAACAAAGCTTTTTCTCTCGAACTAAAAATCTAAAGTATAATAAACTTCGAGATTTGAAGTTGGCTTTGTAACAATCCAATTTTAACTTATTATCAAAAGCAGAGCTAAAATTGACACAATCGGATACGAGATGAAACCGTATTTAGCAGAAACACGCCACTGGAGCTTGTCCTGCCAGCCGGGAAGTTTTAAACCTAACAGCATTAAAAGTTGTTCGAATGCATCCGGAAGTACACCCACTACCCCGCCGGCCAGATAATAATAATTATTAAACGTCAAGAATACCCAGATAATGCTGACTGCGGTTAACAGATAATCCAGACCCATAACCGTTAAAATCACATTTCTTCTTTTAGGTGGAAAGTTGAAAAATTCTTTTAAACTTATCCCGGGACGCAAACCAAAATCATTATGCGGAGTAAGATCAAGGAGAAAATGGGAAATAAACGCCAAGGGCAATCCAACTTCGGGATTGGGAAAGACTTTTAATATCGCCGCCCCGGTCAAAAAATGCGGAGCATATAACATAAAATCAGTATACAATATTTAGTTTTGCGCATCCTTGACAATCAATCCGTATTCATGCCATACTGAATCGACAACTTCATAGATTATGATACTTGATACTTGTAAAGAACAATATCTAGAACCAGGTAAATCAGTAGACCAAGCAACCGCTGATTTTAATAAAGAAAGAGAAAGTGGAAAACAATTGTTTGCCGCGCTTCGCGGATGGGGTAGACTGGCGAAAGAAAAAGGTTTGCAGTTAGGTAAACAGATCCCGCTCGGTCTCATTCAAGCCGGTAGAACAAAATACAACGATTTCCTTTCGGATACTCCAGAATCGACATTTGCTCAAGATGGACGCGGAATACTTGCGGGAGCACATGAAATTATTTTGACACAGAGTTATGGTGAAAAACCCCCGTTATATGTCATTGCATCTAATCCTAATCCATCTGATACTGAAATTCAAACTCCTGATAAAAGAGAGCTATTGGGCAATCACAGATACAGGAGTTCAATTTTGTTTTATACAGGAACCTGGCATAGATTCATTAGACCCTGGACAATTTATGGAAAAAGCAATTCGCCTTGATTCAGGTACATCTGATGCAAAACTCTACGGAAGCTTAATTCAACACGAGTTAGCTGGTATACTGGAGAACTTTATCAATACTGTTTCAGGATCAAACACGTTAAAGGTTACTGTTCCACCGCCACCCCAACACGTTTAATTATTTCCTTTCCGATCATTTTTGATATTTGTCCCGATGCTGTTCTCGATTTAATCGGGATTACAGCATCGTGGATCCCGCAGATCTGCGTATTGCAGATGTTGCGGGAATATTTTATAATATCCCCCTAGGGGGGATCTTATGTACAGACCAAAAAATACACAGGAAAGAATCCTGCATCGCTTAAAAATCTCTCTGGGTCATTTGAAGAAAGTCATCCAGATGGTGGAAAGTCATGATTACTGCATTGACGTTCTCCACCAGACTCAGGCTGTTCAAAAAGCCCTACAGGAAACCGACTCTCTTATACTTGAGAATCATTTAAATACCTGTGTTGTTTCGGCCATCAAAAAAGGACGTTCAAAAGAAGTTATTGAGGAAGTTATCAAAGTTTTGGATAGAAGTAGACAATAACATCAATTATGTCCCTAGATAAACTTATCGTCACATTAAGCGGAATTGTAGCCATTATATTTACCTATTGGTATTTTCTGGGAAAAAAAGAGGGGGAGAAAAATTCATGAAAACTCTTACGTTTCCTGTTTCCGGAATGCATTGCGCTTCATGTGTCAGTGTGATCGAAAGAGCACTTGGCAAACTGGAGGGTGTAAAAGAGGCAAACGTTAATTTAGCTACCGAACAGGCAACCGTAACCGTTGATGAGGCTCTGGTAAAAGATTCTCAACTGCAAACGGCGGTTGAATCCGTTGGCTATCAAGCTCATATCCAAGACATCACCCTCGATCAAGACACCCAAACTCTGCAAAAAGAAAACGAACTAAGAGCTTTGGGAAACCGGGCCATGATAAGTATTTATGTTGGCGTTATTCTACTTTGGGGTAGTTTCCCGGGACTTATGGAAACCGCTCCTCTCTTTTTCAAAGATATCTGGGTCCAGCTGATATTTGCCACTCCAGTGCAATTTTGGGCAGGCTACTCTTTTTATAAAGCTGCCATAACTTCTCTAAAACACAGAACCGCTAACATGGATACGTTGGTGGCCCTTGGCACCACGGTTGCTTATGGCTACTCTGTTTTTGTTGCTTTTTTTCCAAACGTTATAAAACAACTTGGAATTGATCCTGTGGCTTACTTTGACACCTCAACCGTCATCATCGCTTTGATACTTTTAGGCCGATTTCTTGAAGCCAAGGCAAAAGCCGGCACTTCTGAGGCCATTAAAAAATTAATAGGCCTGCAGGCAAAAACAGCACGAGTAATACGAAGTGGCAAAGAACTAGACATTCCCTTATCACAAGTAGTAGTTGGAGATATTATCCGTGTCCGGCCGGGTGAAAAAATTCCTATTGACGGAATTATAATTGAAGGACGTTCATCGATCGATGAGTCAATGGTAACTGGGGAAAGTATTCCCAAAGAGAAAGTTAAAGCGGATTTAGTCATAGGGGCCACGATCAATAAAACCGGCAGTTTTACTTTTAAGGCTACTAAAGTCGGGTCGGAAACTATGCTCTCACAAATTATCAAACTTGTTCAGCAAGCACAGGGAAGCAAAGCTCCAATTCAACGTATTGCTGATCTTATCTCTTCTTATTTTGTACCGATTGTCATTATGCTGGCAATTTTGACCTTTATCATCTGGTTTGATTTTGGTCCAAACCCGGCGTTTCTTTTTGCCATGCTCAATATGATTGCGGTTTTGATCATTGCCTGTCCCTGCGCTATGGGATTGGCTACTCCTACCGCAATCATGGTTGCCACCGGACTGGGAGCAGGGAGAGGGATTCTTATCAAGGATGCGCAGAGTCTGGAAACAGCTCATAAAATAAAAGCGCTCGTATTTGATAAAACCGGAACATTAACAATAGGTAAACCAAAAGTTACCGACTTTGCCATGACTGATAGTAAGGATCAAAAACAAATACTTTCTTTAATCTCCAATCTGGAAAAACATTCCGAACACTCTCTTGCTTCTGCCATCATTGATTTTATAGAGGCGGGTGGCGCGAGGGAACCGCTAATTAAGATAAAGGATATAGAAGCCATCGAAGGCCACGGAATCAAGGGAGTAATTAACGGAGAAACTGTTTTGGTCGGAAACCGCAAACTGATGGAAAAAGAAAAAGTCATAGGCGAAAGTCTGCTGGATAAAAAAGCAACCAAATGGTCAGAGGAAGCCAAAACCCTGGCTTATGTAGCTATAAACGGCAAAAACGTCGCCCTATTTGCTATCGCTGATACGCTTAAAAACGACGCCAAAGAGGCTGTGTCGGAACTTAAACGGATGGGAATTGATGTTTATATGATTACGGGAGACAACAAACAAACCGCACAAGCAATTGCTCAACAAGCCGGAATAGATTCCGATAAAGTTTTTGCCGAAGTCCTCCCTCAGGAAAAGGAAGAAAAAGTCAGATGGCTTAAGACGGGTGACGCGAGGGTTGCATTTGTCGGTGACGGCATCAACGACGCCCCGGCGTTAGCTTCCGCAGACGTAGGAATTGCCATGGGTTCTGGAACAGACATCGCCATTGAGTCGGCAGGAATTACCCTAATTAATAAAGAACTTCATTCAATAATCACGGCCATCAAACTCTCTAAGCAAACCATAAAAACAATTAAATTAAATCTTTTTTGGGCATTTTCATATAACGTTGTCTTAATTCCTGTTGCCGCAGGTTCACTCTACCCTTTTTGGGGCATACTTTTAAATCCTATTTTTGCCTCCCTGGCTATGGCATCCAGTTCAGTCTCAGTTGTCTCCAATTCATTATTATTAAAACGTTATAAAATATAAAGGAGGATCTATGAAAAAATTAGACAGCGAAAAGACTATTTTACTGGTTATTGGAGGAATCACACTATTGGTTGTAATAGCCATAGTCATATTTTCCTTTAATGAACAAAAACAAACAAAGGGTACTGCCGATGTTGTAACTTATACACAAAACCAAAGTGACAGACCAAAAGTGACAGTATCAGACAAATCTTACGATCTGGGAAAAATGAAGGTCAAAGATGAAAAAACGGCAGAATTTACACTGGAAAATACAGGAAATAAAACGCTGCAGCTTTATAAAATCAGTTCTTCCTGCGATTGTACGTTTGGACAAGTGGAAATAGAAGGTAATAAAAGCCCGGAATTCAGCATGCACGCCAGTGGCAGTTGGACGGGAAATATCGAACCGGGTAAAAAAGCCAAACTGTCGGTTATCTACCGCCCTTCAATCATGCCCGTATCTGGCATAGTAACGCGCGATGTTTACGTACAAACAAATGATCCGGAAAATCCTAAATTAACGTTTACGGTCAAAGCGGATGTGGAGTAATAATCTTTATCTTAATAACGGGTGACGCGAGAGAAGGATTTCCAAATGAAGCTTCACTGGCCTTGAGTCCGCCAGCTGGCGGACGATTTTGAAGCGTAGTTTGGAATACTCAAGCGGCAGGACCCGTAAATTCAATTATGAATTCTAATCTTTTTTTTGGAGTCTCTTTAACCGCTTCTTTCCTAGGCGGCATGGTGGCCCTTTTTGCACCTTGCTGTATCACTTTCCTTTTTCCCTCCTATCTTGGAACTATCTTTAAGGAACGGAGCCGGGTCGTTTTATTGACACTTGTTTTTGCTCTCGGTTTAGGATCGGTTCTGATCCCGGTTGCACTGGGAATGCGCATCATCGTTTCCCTTTTTGACCAGTTTCATACTACTACGTATTTATTTGGATCACTGCTTATGTTTCTAGTGGGACTTATGACCCTTTTTGAAGTCAAACTCATGCTTCCTCTACCCCACTACACTATGCCGCAAAAAACTACAATTATATCGACATTTTTACTTGGACTTTTCTCGGGCATTACCTCTTCATGCTGTGCTCCGGTTTTATTTGCTGCCATCACTCTATCTTCTCTAACTCCATCCCTTTTTACTGCCTTTGTAGTCTCATCGTTCTATGTCTTAGGTATTGTTTTTCCACTCTTTTTTCTTTCCCTCTTTTATGAAAAAATCACCAACCAGTATTTATATAAAATGAAGAAAAATATCGAAAAACCGCTTAAAATTCTGGCTGCGCTTACCTTTATGGTTTCTTCGGTCATTATTGCATATCTGGCTTTAACAGACAGAATTAAAATGGAACAGAATATGAGTTATGGAATAACACTTAGAACTTTTATCTATGAAGTTTCCTCAAGACTACAAAACCCTTTTCTTGATATAATGGTTCTTATCGGAATTATTATATTATTTAAAATTATGCTAAAGGAGGCAAAAAAATGACAGAAAAAGTGGATTCGTCTCATGATAAAAATAAATACCTATTGGGAATCCTAACCGGATTCCTGTTAACTTTACTGGTTCTCAAACTTGTCCCGGAACTTTTAACCAAATCACAAACTTCAAAAATATTCATACCTTTTTTGTCCCAAAAGCCCACTCCCACTCCGGATGCGAAGAGTCAGCAGGAAGAAATTACCAAAGCCATATTTCCTGACAAGCTTGATCTTGGTGTCTCATATGGGCAGACAATCGTTAATATGGTAAAAGGAGGTGCAATTGACAAGGAAAAATTCCTCGCTCTCTACGAAGCAAGAGGAGGTCTCAAAAGCGATGAAAAACAATTACTGGAAGCCGCTTCGGATACGCCAATAATTGTTACCCAACAGAATGCCAATCTGGTTTTAAATCTTCTCTGGCCACTGGGAATTGCTAACCAAACGAAAGTTCTTTCCGAAGGCCCGATGGGTACAGAGTATAAAAAGGATGTTGGTAACTTTGCTTCAACCGGCGGTTGGACTCTGGGAAAAATTGACGGCGGCAAGCTTTTTAATAGTTTACCAATTATTCCTCTGACACCGGATCAGGAAACAAAAGTCAAAGAGATTGCCCAAAATATTTACCGGCCTTGTTGTGGCAATAGCACCTACTTCCCGGACTGCAATCATGGGGCTGCCATGCTTGGTTTTATTGAACTGGCGGTGGCCCAGGGAATGTCAGAGGAGGAAATTTATAAAAAGGCTTTAGTCTTAAACTCTTATTGGTTCCCTTCAACCTATGCCGACCTTTATGTTTACTTTAGTAAAAAGAAGAATACACCCTGGAATAAAGTAGAGGCCAAAGTAGTCTTAGGGGCAACCTATTCAGGCGGTGCGGGTTACGGGAAAATTGCCAAACAGCTTCAGGATGAAGGATTACTGCCAAAAGTTGAAGGCGGTGGCGGCTGCGGGGTATAAATAAGTTTGACAAAAGACTGTTAATAATCAATACTAAATTAACAGTCAATTATGGAAAAGAAACCTGCTCACGGTAAGGTAAATTTAGGTACGGCTCATAAAAATAAAATATTTAATCTTTTCCCAACTCTGTTCATTCTTCTAATTCTTCTTATCATTGGTCTTATTTATATTAAAAACACCCAGATTCTGACAGGGAGAGCGACAAACCAGAATAGTTTCCTTTTAAGAAGCGCAGGCAATCCGGGAGAGACATGTAGCGGAGAGCTTATCAAAAATTCCACTAACGGATCTATAAATTATCTTTGCAGGGAAGATAGTGTATGTTACAGTAAAGCGAAGTTTGTAACAGATTCTAGAGGTATTACCTTGTATAAATCTGATAGTAATAGTGAGTTCATTCCAATTTATGCTGGGGCTAATAACCCGGCTATATGTTATTACAAATCAGCAACCGGACCATATGAGGAAAAATATAAAGAATTTACCTTTGATAATATTTGCGGTAAAGAGATTGGGTCTCCCTGTTGTCCTAAAAGCGACATACCGGCAAAAGACGTAAGAAAAGAATGTATACCGGGACTTGTCTGTGACAATTCAGCTCTTGCAAAACACCAATCTAGTCCATATAGTAATAAAGAGGCTTTTTACAACCCTTGGTATTACAGGTTACTAGATGCCAGAATACCTAATATAAGTAATGGACTTTGTATACCTTTTTCTCCTGCACCAACCTCAAGTTTGACTTGTGGCGAAACAGGTAATACGTGTTGTCCTGGATCATCCGTACAGGGATTTTGTGATAACCCATCCGATCAATGTCTATCTTGTAGTGCAGGAAATTGCCGAGATCAAAATCAAAATAATAAATGTCTTGGTCCGTCAGAAGTAGGCTATACTGCCTTTTACTACTGGACTCCTATAGATAAAGCTACAGATAAAGATATAGATATTATAATAGGCGCTGGCGCTTCTGATAGACAGAGATTAACAAAGAATTTATTTAATCAGCCTCTTACTCAAGAAACGATCAATCCGATATTTGTAGTAACGGCTGGTACAAAACTTAATATATATACCCATGATAATACTAAAACTAGAAGAAGTTATTATGTGAGATATTCTTGCAATGATCCGATAATAGGCTTTTCTGATATGCCTTATGATGGAGTAAATTTCAGTATCGAATGTGGACCGTATAAAGATAGTGATGTTGGACACAATTTTACCGTGACCATTCAGCTTTGGGAAACATCTTCATACTTTCCTATGCCCACCACCTCTCCGCCGATTACTTTTAGCAAAACGGTGAGAGTAATTCCTAGACCAACGCTTACTCCCCCACCATGGATTATCGTGAAATAATTTTCTGAATTAACTGATTGTTCCCTAACATCTGTAATTTGTATATAATAAAGATCCGGGAGTTTTTAATATGAATCTTTGGACCATTTTTATTACTGGTCTTTTTACTGGTGGACTTACCTGTCTGGCTGTTCAAGGCGGCTTACTGGCTACAACTATTGCCCAAAGGGAAGAAGAACGACTAAAAGAGAAAACTAGAACCGGCAATGCCCTGCCGATTTTTTCTTTCGTCGTTGCTAAAATTATTGCTTATACCCTTTTGGGCTTTCTTTTAGGCTGGTTTGGATCTGTTTTTGAACTTTCTTTAACAGCCAAGATCATCATGCAACTCTTAGTTGGAATTTTTATGATCGGAACCGCTTTCAGTTTGCTTGATGTTCATCCCGTTTTCCGCTATTTTTTAATCCAGCCTCCTAAATTCCTCACTCGACTTATAAGAAATCAAATGTCTCGGCCAAAGGCCGATCAGCCTCTGGCTGAAAAAAGCAGTGATTTTTTTGCCCCGGCAATCCTTGGAGCTTTTACCGTTCTAATCCCTTGCGGGACTACTCAAGCCATGATGGCTCTGGCCATTGCGACCGGAAATCCCCTACTAGGTGCAATAACTTTGTTTATCTTTACACTTGGCACTTCACCAATTTTTTTCGTTCTTGGATATTTTGCCACAAAACTGGGAATGGCCATACAACAAAAATTTCTGAAAATTGCCGCTTTCTCAATAATCTTGATAGCGACCTTAAACTTAAATGGAGCAATTGCCTTAACAGGAAGCCGGTTCACGATTGAAAATATCTGGGCCGAAGCATATTGTACTATTTTTACTTTTTGTAACAACAAAGTCCTTGCAGCCCAAACTCAGATCACGAATGTTGCGACCATTAATATTGAAAGCAATGGTTATTCTCCCAAAAATTTATCGGTCAAAGCCGGTTCTCCGGTCACTCTTCATTTAGTCAATCAAAATGCAGGAGGATGTACTCAGGTCTTTACCATTCCTTCACTCGGAATTCAAAAAATTATAACTCGTGGCAATTCCGACACGATCCAATTTACAGCTCCCAGGAAAGCTGGAAAACTGGCATTTATGTGTTCAATGGGAATGTACAGAGGAGAAATTGAGGTAATCTAGGACGATGATTAAAAAAGCAATTTTTAAAATCGAAGGAATTCACTGTACAGCTTGTGTCTTAAATATTGATGGGCAACTGGAAGATACCACAGGTATAACAGAAGCCAGCACTCATTACGCAAAACAGGAAACCACGGTAGTTTTTGAAAAAGAAACTATCACCCCTCAGGAAATCTGTGAGATCATCAAAAAACTTGGCTATGGAGCCAGTCTTATATCCTCAAATTAATCTTGTTCTTACCTATCCTTGACTTGCACTAGTAAGAATTATTAACTAGTATAATATTAGTATCATGTTATCCGTAAAGAACTGTCTTATATTACTTCTGGTATTATGTCTGATGGCTAGTAATCCCCTGTCTATTCTTTCTTCCCTTACAATTCCACCTGCTTATGCCCAAAATCCTGTTAATACACAAGCTTCTGTACATACTAATAGTATTATTGATGATATAGGTAATGCCATCATCGGTTTCTTAAACATGATCAAGGGAGTCATTAATTTTATCAGCTGGATACTAAATATTATCGGTGGAATTTTAGGCTTCATCGGAAGTATCATTGCTCTTGTTTTAAACGTAATTATCGATGGAATTATCAACAGCATCGCAAGTATTGCGGCAGCTATCAGCAATAATGTAGCAATAGTTCCGACTATCATTCAATGTGGTATATCTTGTCCTGTATTTGATTTAGGCTGCTATATGGGTTGTGTGCAAAAAGCAGTCAATCCGTCTGCGTATGTGGAAACTATTGAACCCACCCCTACGCTTATTCCTTTACCACAAGAATCAGAGACTCAAAATAACGAAGAAGGCAGAGGTGCACCTAACTCTAATACAAGTAATAATCAACCATTTATTCCCACAATAACCCCGGAAGGATTACCTCCTCCTGATGTTGCTATGTACCGACCAGCTCCTGATATATTTTATGGAAATCAAACAACAAACAGATCTACCTCTTTTATCATCGGTACCACAGGAATTGAGTTAGATCTCAACAAGCCGGAAAATTGGCTGATTCTTCTTGATTTAATAGCCAGAGAAGAAATTTCTCCTCTTGACGTCTCTAGACTTGTCCAAACTGTCAGAGAAAGAGGGATTTATCATCCGGGTCAACAGGTTCACCCTATCCTTCAAGAGTGATAACCAGTCGTTTTACAAATACAAAGCCACCGTCATATTCCAGAAGGTGTAAAAATTCAAAAATATTAAACCTTGACAATTCCTATAAAAGTAGTAAAATACTACTAGTATGAAAATTGGAAATATTGTTTCAACCAACGAAAAAGGGCAAATTGTTATTCCTAAAGATGCGAGGAAAGCTTTAGGAATTACCCCTAATAGCTTTCTACAGCTTATTCTGGCTGGCAATAGTATAATCATAAATCCGATAAAAGATGTGATTACAACTCTCGATGCGGAATCTTCCTATATGGAGATTCTGAAAAAAACAGCCGGTAGTTGGGCTAATGATAGCTGGCCAAAAACCAGAAAAAGAAGAAGAAGGATTGAACTGAATGCAGCAAAAAGAGCAAAAAAGCTATGGTAATCTTAGATACCAGCGTTATCATTGACCATCTTCGTCAACCATTCAATAAATCTGCCTTAGTCAAAATCATCAGATCACACCCCAAAGAATCTCTCTGTATTTCAATTATATCTATACAGGAACTGTATGAAGGACAAAGTACGAGAGATGAAGAGGAAGAGGAAGATCTTATTGCCGTAATCGCCCCCTTGAAAATTCTACCCTACTCATACGATATTGCGAAGTGTGCAGGACAAATCATGAGAGATATCTCTACTCCACTGGAATTTATGGATGCGGCAATTGCGGCAACCGCGATTCTTCATGGAGCGCAACTTTTTACTTTGAACAAAAAAGACTTTGAGAGAATTGGTGACTTGGAACTTTACAAATAAAGCGCCACCGTCATATTCCAGAAGGCATGAATTAGAATGGGAAGAGTAAGAGATTTACGCAGAGTAAAAACATAACTGTTGGTAATCCCCAGAAGCAGTATCGAAATGGGATATACTAAAAATGAAATTCCCCTCAAGTGCAGACTGGTAAAAAGAATCGGGATATGAAGAAGTAAAAATAAGACGCTGGAGCTGGTAGCCGCCCAAAACTGGTTATTGGAAATTTTATAAAATCGCTGGTAGAGAAAACCGCGGCCGAGTATTTCTTCCCAGATAGAAGTGGCTATATTTATAATCAATAGTGGCACAATTCCCCCGCTTACTTTAAGCGCTAAAATTGGCGCGAAAGAAAACTGTCCGTACTTGATAAAATTTGCCAGCATCCCTTCTAGTGCAAACAGCAGACCTATTAGAACCCCTAAGTAAATATCCAAAAAAAAGTCAGGCAGAGAGCGCCATAACCCCATTTCTTTTAAAGGGTTCTTCTCCCCTACCAGAACAAAAATAACCGGAAAAACGAAGACCACGGGTTTGATTAAAAATTCATCTATCCAGTCAGGCAAATGAAAATAAGCCCGGTAGAACGCCCAAACTATGAAAATAATAAACCAGACAGCGAAAGTTTGCCGTTTCATCCTAATTACATTCTATACACAACTCTATTATAAAGACAAGTGCAAAAACAGGCGTTAATTTCTAATCTGAAAAATTACAAACTCACCAGTTGCTACTTCCCATTTTATCTCCAACTTTTCCACCCATGCCACTTCCGGACCCTTCCTGCACCTCTCGATCATCTCTTTTACCTTCTCCACATCTGCCTCAAAAACCGCCTCAACAGTTTTGTTGTCCGCATTCCTCACCCATCCGGTAAGTCCCAATTCGTTTGCGTTTCTCACAGTCCATGCACGAAAACCCACCCCGATAACATCGCCAATAATAAAAATATGCGCACACTTCATAAAGGTAAAATTCTCGCCCCAGTCCAGGCAATAATAAAATCACGAATACTTCTGCCTAGAAATGTGGCTAAAAAGAACTTCCACATCGGATAATTTATAGTACCAGCTAATATTCCGATAAAATCGAAAAAAGGCAAAGGCAAAAGAGCCACTATCAAGGTGGTAACAAAACCATTTTGAGTAAAAAAACCTTCTATTCTTATTAACCAATTCTTCTTATAATCCAACGTCCCGATAATGCCTCTTCCGCCAAAACCTACAAAATAACCGGATAATTCTCCAAGTGCCGCACCTAAGCCGGAAACAACTCCAACTAAAACAGGGCTCCATAAAGCCCCGCCCAAAAAAACTGTCGCTACTCCGGGAAGAGGAAAAAAAATTGAGGCGCTTGAGAGAAGATTGATAAAAAATAATCCCAACATACCTAGTTTCGTCAGATGTCGAAATACTTCTTTCTGCGTCCAAATAAGAAGAATTAAAAATATCGTCAGCAATAATATTCCCAATTGATTTAATCTGTTCTCATGAAAAGAAACTTTTTTATGTTTATGTATTATCATTTTATCTTTCATTTGTGCCTCGCTAAAACGGTATATCCTCAATCTTTTTTCGTCCGGAGGACGATCGGCCTTTGGCCGACTTTTTTTTATCCGGCCAAGCGCCTAATTCTTTTAGCTTCCACATGAAAAGTGCGCCTTTTCTCTTAACATTGGCGTCTTTGACAAAAGACAAGGCCTTTTCCAGAAGCGCTCTGGGCATATTTTTAGAGAGCTTCATATAAATACCTTTGTGCTTTAAATCATTTAGCTCTTCAGTTAAATAATATCCATACGACTGGAATTCACGGGAAATATACTTATCCTCAAGAGGATTAAACTTAATAAGTATATCCCCTACTTTCTGCATATTTTTTTTACCTCACCCACTAAGTATAACGATCCTGTAATTAATATTAAACTATCACTATCTGTATTTTTCATCGCATCATTAAGGGCAACAAGGGCACTCCTTGCGTATGCAAGGGGTGCCCTTGAAACGAGGCGTGCCTTTGAAATTAACTCCTCAGGTTCATAAGAATACGTATCTCCCAAGTCGGTCATCAACCGGAACCTGGTGAAAATAACCTCATGACAGATAGGTAGAATCTCTTTGAGAATTCCCTGGGCATCTTTTCCGCTTTTAATGGCAATAATTGCCTTGACTTTTTTATCTGGAAATATTTCTTTAATGGCCGAAACTAAAGCCCTCATCTTCTCCGGATTATGCGCTCCATCCAATATCACCAATGGCTTCTTGCTTATTATTTCTAATCTCCCGGGTATAAATACTTTCTTTAGTCCCGTTTTAATATCCTCAACTGACAACTGATCCGCCAGCTGGCGGATGACAACTGACAACTTTTCAATAACTCTTACAGCAATTGCCGCATTCTCCACCTGATGTCTGCCTAATAGAGAAAGTTTAAGATTTTTATAAGTATTTATTCCAAAATAATCAAATATGCTCCCTTTTTCGTCTATCTTTTTTACTTTGTATTTAATAAGGGCACTCCTTGCAGAAATTGCAAGGGGTGCCCTTGAAATTAGAGATAAAGATGCATCTTTATCTTTGCAAGTGTTTTCAATAATTTTAATAACCGACTTCTGCTTTACACCGCTAACAACTTTAATCCCTGGTTTAATAATCCCCGCTTTATCCTCAGCTATCTTCTCAACCGAACTTCCCAATATTTCAGTGTGATCCAAACCAACATTAGTAATAACTGCCACAAGCGGTTTAATAACATTCGTAGCGTCCCAAGTCCCCCCCATACCCACCTCAATCACGGCGATATCCACTCTTTGCTTTTTAAAATAAAGAAAAGCCATTGCTGACACTATCTCGAAATAACTCGGTGCTCCATATGCTGATTTCTCCATCTGTTTCACTATTGGTCCAATCTCATTCACTAATAAAGCAAATTCCTCATCTGGTATGTCATTTGACATTTGAACTTTGACATTTGACATTACTTTTACCCTCTCATTTACCCTCACTAAATGCGGTGAAGTATGCAATCCAACTCGATATTTCTGCGCCAGAATTGAAGCAATAATCGTGGCAGTTGACCCTTTTCCGGATGTTCCTCCCACGTGTATAGTTTGGTAACTTAACTGCGGATTGCCAAGTAACTCCATAAGTTTCTCCATTCTTTTCAGTCCCAATTCACCGGGGTATTTCTTTTCCGGGGGAGGTATGAAAAAATCCAAAAACTTGACGGCCTGACTATATGTCTTTATCATTACCAAGGAATTATATCGTATGAAAGACAAAATTGCCTTAGTAACCGGTTCAGCAAAGAATTTAGGACAAGCAATTGCCCTTGATCTTGCTAAACAAGGCTATAGAATAGTCATTCACTATCATCACAGCGAAAAAGAGGCCAAACAGACTTTAAACGAAGTCAAAAAATATTCCAACGGCATTATCGTTCGGGCTGATCTCACCCGCCAAGAAGAAGTTATATCGATGTTTCGAAACATCGACAAAAAACTTGGGTCAGTTGATATTCTGATAAATCTAATCGGTAATTTTATTTTTGAACCTATAACCACTACCACGTTTGAAAAATTCAGAGATGTAATCGCGAGTAATCTCTACTCAACCTTTCTTTGCTGCAACGAAACATTCCCAATGATGCAAAAGAAAAAATGGGGCCGAATAATTAATTTTGGCTGTGTCGGAGCAGACTCAATCACCATCCGCGAAAAAACCACTCCGTATTATATCGCCAAAACAGGAGTTATCATGCTGACGAAAGTTCTTGCCTATGAATCTGCCAAATACGGAATCACTGTCAACAGTATCTCTCCGGGGATTCTGGAAACCAGCGTAGCTAAACCTCCTACTCCGAGCGGAAAATACGCCCAATTTGAAGATATAATTAACGCCGTTAATTTCTTGCTTAAAGAAGAATCTAACTATATCAACGGGGCCAATATCGAAATTGCCGGTGGTTTCCGTTTGGGCTTTTAATAAAAAGAGTTAATTATCACAATTTACTTTTTTCCGCTTATAAGCGGATTACGAATTATCTGTGTAGGAGAAGGGGTCGGATAAAAAAGCACGATATCTTTAATCATTTCAACATGTGGTGGCGTCTGTAAATAGTTATTATACTCCTGCTCTGAATCAAACGTCCAACCTCTCATACCCAACTTATACCGCCCTGGTCCTGGATAAACACACGTTGGTAAACCATAACCAACAGGATGCATAAGATTACTATCTATATAACCATTATTTGTAGAAGTCCAATTACAGGAAAATTCGTATATACGATAATTTCCTATCAAACTAGTATCATATCCAGAAAATATTATTGTATTATCTTTACCTATTGGTATTAGAATATTGCCTTGAGTCGTCTTGTCTACTATTATATTTGACACGTTTACGGATGAATGTATAACAGTCACAATATTCGCCTTATCTAGACTAAGACATAGATTGTAATCATCTGGTTTTATAGATGGGTCTAAACTATCATGTGGATCCATACATCTTAGATTAGAAAAATCGCACCTTTTGCCAACTATAGTACAACACTGTGTTCCTTCCAGTCCGCACTCACTGGTAGTTTTTTTCGCTTCACAAAATCCAAGACTTTTAGGTTCATTTATAGAATATAGCCATGGATTTGAATATCGATACTTCTTTATACTATCTGGATAAGGCGTTATCTGTGTATTGCACTCCAGCATGCTTCCTTCTACCTCTCTACATAAACCTCTAGGATCTAAAACGGAACAACACGGGCTGCCAGAACCCTGACCGCAGACATCGCTCAAATTTCTGCAAATGGCACTATCTTTGGAATCAATCCAGCCTGTATCAGACGTAGAGCTATGGCATTGATATGGATCATTACATTTATAAAAACCCTCTTTCCCCATAAAACATGATTGTCCCCATCCTCCCGCATCTGATTTTAGTGATGCTGCTCTACCTCTTAGATTTAATGAGTAAAAATTAGAATAATAGATGATTGCTAAAAAAATAACAGCTAAAATGGTTATAAAAACGACGCTCTTTTCTTTTCTTGTAAGCTGCAAATCAACAAGCATATAATTCTAACCTAGCACATCTTGACATTAAAATAAACTCTTGAAATAATGGTTATAAATATGTTTAACTCCTCGATTTGCTTTTATAAGAAACATCTTGTAATAGCCGGAATAATTTTATTGTTTTTTGGAATACTAATTTCATTCCAATTATTTTCTCAACTTGCCACAAAAAGCGATGTCAACACCTACTCACAAGCAGCCACTTCCGGTTTGCACCTGTCACAAGTACTATCATCACCCGCACCAGCATCTACGACGCAAGGATCCTTCTGTGGCCCTAATACAAATATTGGGTTTAACTGCGGAGGAAATCTGGTCTGCCAATATAATACTTTAAACCTGAAGGATGTGACTAGTGAACAACTCAGATGTCTTCCTAAATCGATGGTTAAATTAAGAATAATGGATGATAATGATCCTAATAAAGTATTAAATTACTTCCAAAATAAGGTTATTATTCACGGAGAGAAAAATAATGGGTTTGCTCACCGATCTAGTTTTTTTTCTTTTAACATCAACACTAATCTGCCTATTTATTTTGTACCTGGTGGTCAAGAGTTACTGAATCGAATTATTATACATACAAGTTGCGACGTAGACGGAAATAAACAATATTATGGTGACACATTGGGACACACGGCAGGAAGTTTGGACCAGACTTGTACACTCAAAGGGCTCAAAATAAATACCGATATTCTGGTTAAAGTCAATGTAGACATGTGGATCTTTGACAGTCACGAAGAACAACAAGCATTTATGCGTGACACAAATATGTTGTCCTCAAGACCTCCTGATGTATCTCTGGGTAATGTACAGGTTAAGGTATTTGATACAGGAGATCAATAAATCTTCTTCTTGACACGCTCATTTTATTTGTTACAATCTTAAAAAGAATGAAAAAAAAGCAACTAATTTTTATCGGTATATTTACAATCCTCGGCCTTATCGCTCTTCAGATTCCTTTCACCAGATTACTTGGATCAAATGTTAAATTCACTCTTTTTGATTTTCTCGCTACCACTGCTGGCGCCTTTTTAGGAACGTCTGTTGGGATTATCTCAGTATTGTTGATGCAATTAGTAAATTTGGTTGTCCACGGAAGTAAATTTGATACAGGTGGTTTAATTCGTCTCTTCCCCACTCTTTTTGCCGTTGCCTACTTTGCCAAAAAAAGAACATTGAATATTATAGTCCCGATTATCGCTATGATAGGATTTAATTTACATCCGATCGGAAGGTCTGCTTGGATATATTCTCTTTTTTGGCTGATCCCGATCCTGGCTCATTTCTGGAGAAAAAACCTGTTTGCAAAATCTTTAGGAGCTACTTTTACTGCTCATGCGGTGGGAGGTGTCTTATGGGTTTGGGCTTTCGGACTCACAAGGCAGATCTGGTTGGCTCTGATTCCTCAAGTAATCATGGAAAGAATTTTGATGGCAGTTGGGATCTCAGCTTTCTATCTTCTTTTCTCAAAAGTCCTCAATTACGCTTCCAGACACCATTTTTCCACTAACTTCCTAAAAGCTCTCCGTCTTAATTAAATCTGTTCATTGCAGACGCAATTCCCTTATTTATAGCAATTTCCAAAGCTTCAACATTTCTTTTTATTATTTTTTTTACCTCACCGGCTTCATTGTCTTTAAAAGGAGAAAGAACAAACTTTTCAATCTCACGCCGGTGAAGATTATAATCTCCGGAATGTTGTATATTAAGCTTACCTCGTCCTACCCCGAGTCGAAATCTGACAAAATTATCAGTATGTAAATTTTTTATAATCGAATCTACTCCGTTATGCCCTGCACTGCTGCCACCCCTACGAATCCTGATTTTCCCGAGTGGTAAATCGATATCATCATGTATCACCCATAAATCATTTATACTTATTTTGTAGAAATTAAGTATCGATAACACGGCAATTCCTGACCGGTTCATGTAGGTATGGGGTTTTACTAATACTAGTTTATCACCGACTTTGCAAATCTCTGCTGTATACTTCTTCTCTCCACTCCAGCCTGTTTCTGATTTACCTACCGGTAACAGATCTTTAGCCAACTTCTCAATCACCATAAAACCAATATTATGGCGGGTATATTTATATTTTTCATCTGGATTACCCAGACCTACAATTAACTTCATAGCATTTTCATCACTTCCTCATCCGTTACCTGCGGAAATTCATTATAGAACTGTCCAACTGCACTAAAAGATTCAGGAATCTCAAGCGCAATTATCTCGTCAACCCCGATTTGATCGGGGTCAACCTCAGATTTTAACTTATTATACGTATCTCGTGCAATAACAGGAACAGCTAAGATGGTCTTTAGTTTTCGGTCATTAGCTGCTAGTCTAATATTTTTGATATACTTTAAGGCGGCTAATACCGTCGCCCCCGTCGCAACTCCGTCATCCGTAAGAATAATTGTTTTGTAATTTGAAATTTTTCCCGATGCTGCTTGCGAAGAATGAGCATCTGTAGCATCGTGGATCCCGCTGCTGCGGGAATATTTCTTGATTCTCTCTTCCACTTCCTTCCTTTTTTTCTCAACCTCCTCATCCAAATATCCCTGCTCTACTCCGCTACGCAAAGCTAAATCCCAATCAATTACTTTAACATTCTCTGGTGCAATTGCCCCAATTGCCAATTCCGGGTTATCCGGAGCTGAGAGTTTTTTTACGACAACTGCCGAAAAAGAAATATTTAGCAGTTTTGCTATTTGATTACCTACTACTACTCCACCTCTTGGAATACCCAATACTATGGCATATTTATCTTTCTGATATTTGCTTAATTTGGTTGATAGAAGTTGTCCCGCCTCTTCTCTACTTTGAAACACAGATTGGTTTATTTAAATTTTTCCAATTGTTTCTCTGCTATATTTCCTATGTAGGGTAACTTATATCTTTCACCAGTATATGCTTTCCACATTAAAAGTATCCAGAGTATGAACACTACTAATGACACTCCAGGAGTAAGAATTACTGCTACTACTGGTCCTAATATAGGAACTATAGCCAGTACTATATAAAAGAGAAAAATTGCCACGCCAAGCAATGTAGACTGCATACTGTGAAAACGAATATATTCGCTCTTTTTTTCGGTTAAAAGAAGTAGGATTCCGGTAACCGGACCTAATAAATAAGCTAATGCCCCTTTCATCTTTTGATCTGCTCCAACACTTTCTGCCATATTAATATCACCCCCCTTGTTAAATAAAGCGTAACATTCCAAACGTTCGTCCGTCAACCCCGATTTAGTCGGGGTAAATCCCCGCAAACAGATCAGTTTCCGGAAATTCAGGATTAACTCTCCTGAAATGTTGCAATATAAAATGATCAACTTTTTTCTGTTTTACGATTCTCTTCAAAATTCTTTCCACGTCATGCGTTTGACTCTTATGCTTTTTCATAGCTTCAACTTTCTTATCCCAGTACTCTCCCCAATCGATTCGCGTTGTAATATCTTTCTGATCATATCCTTCAGGAAAGTAAATAAAATATTTATCCAGTTCCGTATCCCTGTTTTCTCTTGCAAGACAATGATAATACAGCTTCTTTGGTATATCGGTATGTAAAAACGCAAAGGTTGTGGTTAAAGAAACAGCTATATGATCCAGGTGGCCGGATACGCCCAAACGTTCGATGGTTAATACAACTTGAGGCTTGAACGAGTTGATTTTCTTCGTTATTTTATCGGCAAGCTGGTGATAATTTGCGTTGCAAAGCGTCCCGTCTATAAAATCCAGAAATTCCACTTTGGCTACTCCCAAAACTTTTGCGGAATTAATCAGCTCCTTTTCCCTCACATGTTCCAATTTCACAGTTTCTTCAATCTTAATCTCTTCTTTTACTTTGAACTTTGAACTTTGAACTTTGAACTTTTTTTCATGCCACTGCCCTGCCTCCCCGCGAGTAGCGCAAAGAAGATGTATCTCAACTCCTTCGCTTGCATACTTTACTAAAGCACCTGCCGGGCCAAAAGCCTCATCATCAGGATGAGCAAAAACAGCTAATAATTTTTTGTGCATAATTCAGAAAGTAAACCTGTAAAGTTTTCTCTCTTTCCCCCCAAGATCATATTTGTAACGTTCTCCTCCTCTTAAAAAATCATACCACTTTATTCCCCTTTCAATCGCTTCTTTAATCGAGTACGCTTTTAAAGTCAAACCAGGCGAAAGATAAGAATATTTCGGTTCAAAACCGGAATTATATAACAGCATTTCGTTCTTTTGGAATAAGAGTAATATTGCCGCAATATTCTCGTTATTATACCTTAAAAAACATAGCGTCAGTAATTTTTTTGTTCCCGATTGCATTATAATTTCGCTAAAGAAATCTCTCATCTCAAGAGATAAGAAATTACCTTTCTTTTCGTTTGAAGCAACCATAAGTCTATAGAATTCATTGATGTTTTGATTATTAATCTCATCACAGTATTTTATAATACCTTCCTCTTCTATTTTTCTTATTTTCCGTCTGATTTCATGCCTGTCATGCCGATTTAGAGTCGATAAATATTCATCCCATTTTGCCGGCAAATTTATTCTTGGGGATACTTCCATCACCTCTATCTTGCCTCCCAATTCTTTTAGTATTCCAAAGCTAGGCGATTCTTCCCTAATGAAATTTAATTCTATTTTTATGTTCTCCCTATTTGTCATCCCGAGCTTGCCCCGCTGAGCGGGGCGAGTCGAGGGATCTTTCCTAATACTACGTAAAACTGCTTGCCAAACTTCCTTCTCCCGCCCGGATTTGATTATGATATCCCCGAAATCACTTAAGGAACCGCTCTGGGATGGATCAGGGACTCCTAAAATATTGATTTTATCGGTGATATGAAAGGGGGCAATGCCAATCAATTCGTCATTATCAAATACCGCATAGATTACTACTTCACCGCTTTTACCCCAATACTTTACCCAATTTGACAGCCACTCTCTTGTCTGGAAAAAGGTTGCAGTCGTGCTTTGTTCAACCAACTTATCCCACGGCAAATCATCTTCAAAAGAAATCTCTTTACAGACAATCATTTAATATAGTCTCCTAACAAAATAACCGGTAGTTCCTTGACTCGTCTAAATTTCTCATCATTGGTAACAAAACCTTCCGCTTTGGAAAAAATTGCGGTTGTCACCTGAATTGCATCAGGAAGAGTCAAAGAATACTTAACTTTCAAAATGGATGCGGCTTCACAAATCTTGCTGTCAATATCTACAACTTTTAAATTTGGAGTTTGCCAAAATTTTCTTCTCTCTTCTTCCCAAGACAATCGATCAAGCTGAAGTTTTGGATAGGATAATATTTCAGCCAAACTCAACACCGATGTACAACCGTGTAACTTCTTATCCTCCATTCTGGAAAATATTATTGAAGTTAGAGAACCAAAAAGAAGATGTGCTTGGAACTGATAAATAAAACACATCGCGTCAATTCCAACTTTTTTGACTCTTTTTAATTTTACCTCTAATCCTGATTTCGCTGGTGACGATTTTGTGACCATTCACTGCGTAAAGTCTGAATATATTCTGTCGCATCTATTCCTTGCCAAATTTTTTTATGCATACCGTACGTCTCATTCACCCAACTTTTGGGTTTCACACTGATCAGTACAGTCTTATCGTCAATAGGCACAACAGTTGCCTTGGCACCAGCTTTCATTCTATTGGCGATTTTACGCACTTTCTTGGGTATGACCGCCTGGTATCTTTCCCCTATTGTAATCTCTCCCATGTAGGGATAGGAAGTATTCATAGTAGTTTCTTTATAACACCCGGTATGAAATTTGTCAAATTTTTCATACTGGTATAAAAACTAAAAACTTGACAATCAAACCTATTATGCTAATATTGACTATATGGACAATAATTCTCCTGCCAAAATTGAGGCTAATTACATTCATCGCAAGCTGGAGCAAAAAGTTAACAAATATTTAACTTTGCCTCAAATTATTGCTGTAATTGGACCAAGAAGGTCTGGTAAAACAACCTTTCTCCTGCATCTAGGCAAAACTCTGAAAAACTGTCAATATCTAAATTTTGAGAATCAGAAGATTTTAGACTTATTTGATCTGGACATTGAAAGCTTTGCTCAACTTTATGTCTTGCCGAATAAAAATCTCCTCCTGGATGAATTCCAGTATGCCAAAAGGGGCGGAAAAAATCTGAAATTTCTTTTCGATTCTTATCCGAAAACGAAAATTTTTATCTCCGGTTCTGGAAGCACCGACTTAACCATCAAAGCCATAAAATACTTGGTAGGCAGAGTGCTGGTTTTTACCCTTTTACCTTTTGACTGGGAAGAATTTTTACTCTGCCGCAACCCGCAGCTTCTGACCATACCGAAAAACAAAAAGACTATTACTCCGCCATTAGCTTCAGAGTTTCAGAAATATTTTGAGGAATATCTTTTGTTTGGAGGTTATCCGGAAGTAGTTTTGCAAAATGATATAGAGGTAAAAAAAACTCTTTTAGAAAATATCTACAGCCTCTACTTTCTCAAAGAGGTCAAAGACTTAATCAGTCTTGTCGATGATTATAAGCTGAAAAATTTGATTAAAGCATTAGCCTTACAAATCGGTAATATCATCTCTTACAAAGAACTGTCCTCTTTTTCTGGCTTTGAGTTTAGATCCCTGAAACGCTATCTAAACTTTTTAGAAAAAACCTTCGTCTCTTTTTTTCTTCTACCGTATTTCACAAATAAACGAACGGAGCTTTCCAAAAACCCAAAGGTATATTTCTTTGACACCGGTCTTTGCAACTCTCTTCTGAATAATTTTTTGCCGCTTAAGGCTAGACAGGATAAAGGAGCTTTGATAGAAAATGCTATGGCCATTGCCCTCAATAATACTGGTAGGGAACTAAGATTTTGGCGGACAAAAAACAAGGCAGAAGTGGATTTTGTGGTGGAAAGCGGTGGCAAACTCTCAGGCTACGAGGTAAAAGCGGGAATCGAAGAACACGTTCCCCTATCACTTGCAAATTTTATAGAAAAATACTCACCTGACCACGCTCTTGTTATTAACAAGACAAAAGGAAGTAACAAGAAAATCGGTGCAACCCCAATCAACTTTGTTCCCTATTGGAAACCTGGAATTGTATGAAATTTGTCAAATTTTTCATACTGATTCTTTTTAATATCCTTCTCTACTCTCATTGATTTCTTCACTCTTACTGTGATAATATCAACACGGGATTGAGTTTACCAATCATGCCTTAATAAAAAATGGTTCAGAGGAATCTAAAGAAGGCATGGGTAAAAGGAACATTAAATAAACCAGAGTATACCTACCCAGACTACCAAAACAGAGAAATAGCTTACAGGAAAATCGGTAAACTATATTTGGCTGTTGTGTTTATCCGTGAAGGAAAAGATCTGGTAGTTCTAGCAACACATTGGGATAAAAGTTTCACACCAAAGAAGGAGACACTATGAACATATTTTACGATCCAAAAGCTGCTGCAATTGATTGTACTGGAAGGGTTCATCGGTAGTGGTTTAGGAATGGTATCAGCATACTCCATTGGAGTTAAATAGGAAAGGGACTGATGGGGTCTTTTAAAGTTGTATTCAATAAGCCATTCTGTAAGAAGCTGATTAAATTCCTCAGTAGTTGTTGAGGTGTCATAAACCTCAATAAACTCTTCTTGAAGAGTTCTGTTGAATCTTTCCAGCATGGCATTATCTTTAGGCATCCTTACCCTTGAGAAGTACCTATCAATGCCCATATCTGTGCAAGCCTTTTTGAAGTATTTGGCAAACTCACTGCCATTATCTGTATGTATTGCTTGTATGGGATTACCGGAAAGTAGATACTTGAGTCTTTTGAGAAAATCTGTAGCATCCTTAGATGAGTGATGTTCATACATCCGGGCATAAGCTACTCTTGTCAGATCATCTATAGCTGTAAGAATATATCTGTAAGTATTGTTCCAGTAAAAAACAATGGTATCCACATGGAAAAGTGAAGCAAGGGTAGTCGAAACAGGAGCTTGAGAAATTCTCTTCTTTATCTGTCCTTTTGCATAATTCCTTCTCTTTTTAGCTGTATTTAATGGATGATAGTAGAGTTGATATTTTTCAATCACTCTTTGTATCTTCCATGAAGAGATAACATCTCCATATTCCAGTTGGTAGTACTTAGCTAGCTTCATTTTACCTATCCTAATATATTTCTTCCTCAGATTTCTAATCCTTGCCTCCTGACGAGAAGTAATCTCCCAGGATCTGGTACTTATTGGTCTTTTGGAGTAATCATCAAGTCCTTTAAGTCCGCCAAGAGTAAACCTTTTTCTGAATTTAAAGAAGGTCTTGGTGGAGATACCAAAGTGACGGGAGGTCAAAGCCCCATTTTTATCTTTTGTCTGGTAGAAGATAATCCATTCAAGTCTTTTCCTGACGGAAGGAGAATATCTCTTTGCTTCCTGCCTTAGGTTTTCTCCTGTCCATGGAGGTAGAGTAAAACCGGTACCAAAGTATGGGTTATTGATCTGTTTGTTTAATAACTCTCTCCAATGAGGATTAATACTCATGATGAGACCTCCTTGTAACGGTTAATATTACACCTTTGAACCGCTACCTATGTATCTCATCTTTTGCAAAAGCCAGGGTATTTACAGAAACCACAGCAAATAAAAATCGGCGCTTCATATTGCGAAATCAATAAAATAAATAGGGAACTTAATGGTACTTAAAAGAAGCTCAATTGTTTTTTTTCATCAGCTGGATCTTCTTTTTTTTTCTTAGATACGAGGTTTTACCTCGTTCCGGAGCTTTATAAAAGTTTTTGAAGTTCTTTCGGAGTTAAGTGAATATCATCAAGAATAGCACGTAACAGTCCCCGTCCTATATCTTTTCCTACATGAAATGGAATAACTGTAGTTCTTCCGTCCAGATGTTTGAAGAATATATGACTGCCTTCCTGGCGGATCTTCTCAAAACCGAGTTTTTTAAGGATTGAGATTAGTTTCCTCGGTTTAAGAGCGGGAATCTGTGTCATAAGAAACTAGGTCGTGGGACAAAAATCTCCTGGATACCGATGAAACGTGATGTTTGCTCTTCTCCAAAATCTATACTTGCACGATACTCCTCATCATCTTTAGCCACCTCCAAACAAAGCTTGATTACTTCTTTGATATTTTTTTCAGCTTCTTCATACGTATCTCCCTGAGTGTGACAAGCAGGAATTGCGGGACATGTTGCCACAAACAATCCGTCTTCATCCTGCTCTATAATAACGCGGAATTGTAATATTTTTGCCGTCTTTGTCTTCGCCATAGTAAAAGATATTATAGCATACTATTTAAGTACGCTTTCGGCGTATATTAAATTTCGGATCAAAAGAAGCTCAATTGTCTTTTTTCGTCAGCTGGATCTTCTTTTTTCTTTTCTTCCCAGATCTTCACTTTGCCGAAAACTCCGTCATATCCAGGATCAACGACAATGTCACCGGTTCTCACTTTATGGATAGCCTGTGCAATTCTTTCTCCGGAAATCTTTGTGATATCAGGTAATGTTGATTCTAGAAGAATCCTAAACTCACTCCCCAAATTGTCAGTTAACTTTCTGTACTCATCCTGTACCTTTTGTCCCGTGGGAAGGCCACCAATCGTTTCCGCCACTATCTCCTGCAACGGAACCATGCTTACATATGGTGGCCGATTAGGAAAAGCATTACTTTTAGTCATTCTAACCTCTCCGCTTCCATTTGAAATTTGAAATTTGTAATTTGTAATTTGTAATTCTTCCTCCGTTCTCCCCGCCAGATCATCAACCCGATGCATTACTCCCACTGTCAGTTTTCTCCCGCATACTGGACATATAGTCCCCTTTTGCCTGGTCTCGGAAGGTTCTTGTTTTATTCCACAATCTCTATGTCCTGTCCAGTGGTATTTTCCTTCTTCAGGATAAAATTCTATCGTATAAGCAATTCGGGAATTAGACGGGGATGGGGTTAACCCCGATTTCTGTCCAATAATTGCTTCACGTATCGCGGAGTAACTCAATTCCTGCAGCTCGAACACCGTCGCTTCCCTACCCAACTTCGGTCCTGAATGAGCGTCGGAAAAAGAAAGAATCGAACGATTATCCAGTTCTTTAATCCTCCAGTTCATCGACGGATCACTGGAAAGACCAGTTTCGATGGCATAAATATTTTTGGAAAACTGCCCGAAACATTCTTCTATAGAGTCAAAACCAGACTGGGATCCGTATAAAGCAAACCAGGGAGTCCAACAATGAGCCGGAATAACAAGAGAGTTAGGCTCAATACTCAAAACTATTTCTGCTACCTGGATGCAGGATAAACCAATAATCGGCCTCCCGTCTGCAATAAGCTTGGCACCGTGCCGTAATAGTTCCTTGTTTATCCGGTCTGCGGAGGATAAACTGTCAGTCCAGATGAGGGTGTGAACTCTTCTTACTTTGCCTCCCTGTGAATAGATACTGGATACTTCTGTGGCTAAAAGAAAATATGGCGCTACCGGAGTATTACTTAATCTCAATAATCCATTTCCCATCTCTTCCAAATTGCTTTTTATCTCTCTCATCCATAAAGGATGGGTCCAGTCTCCTGTAGCCACAAGTCCTATCCCTTTCCTTTTTGCCCACTCCCAGATATGAGGAATCGCCATTTGTGGTGACACCGCCCTCGAATATTTGGAATGCAACTGGAGATCTGTGATGACTCTCATCTTATTCCGTTAGTAATTTATTAAATTTATCTTCTAACTTTTCCATTCCTTTGATATATGAATCTAAAAGGTCAAATCTGACTTTTTTAGCTTTCTTTTTATGTACATGTCCTCCCATTTGGTAATCGATGATATTCCGGGTAATCGGGCCTTTCAAAAACATATATATTTGTGCTTGAGCCATTTTACCTAAGGCATTTATGGTACCTTCTGATCTAAACCTTCGCAGAGACATAATAAGCCGGGGTTCTTTAAGTATGGTTAACTCATATCCTGCTTTATGGACTCTAAGGGAAAAATCATGATCCTCTGCTATTTTGATATTTTCCCGAAAACCCCCAACTTTGAAAAAAATATCTTTTCTAATTATAGTGTCAGGACCATGCGCAATCGGTCTACCAATAACTTTGGTTAATTCCGCACCCAGATTAAAAAGAGCCATGATAAACTGATCCGATGATTCTTTACTTTTTGTCTCTACCCAGGTTGTTAAAAAGGCATGCTTTTTTCTGATAATGGCATAATGAATTCCTTCTAAAAATTCAGGGGGGGCAATAACGTCCGCATCAAAAAAAACAAAATACGCTCCCCTAGCCTCTTTTGCTCCGAGATTTCTTTGATAGGGCAGATTGCGTTTGGAGCTATTAATTATTTTAAGAAACGGCAGTTTATCCATATACTCTTCTGCCAGTTTTACCGTACTGTCATCAGAATGACCGTCAACAACAATCACTTCGAAGCTGTTAATAGTTTGGAATCTGAGGGATTCGAGCAGCTTGGGTAAATATCCGGCTTCATTAAGAGTTGGGATAATAACAGAAAAAAATATGGGTGGTTTTTGCATAATTCGTTAATTATTAAACAACTTAACTATTTCCTCGGCTGCTTTTTTGGCTCCATCATATTGATTTAATATCTTTTTAAATTTCAGGCAATTAATTTTATAATTCCGATCAGAAATAACTTTTCTTACTCCACTTATCAGTGTATCAGATGATAAATCAGTATATGGATTAATCATCATACCAGTGCCTAATCTTTCCAGCTGATTTACATTATCTTCCTGATCAATATGAAATGGCGTACAAATCTGCGGCACGCCAAAATAAAGAGCTTGATAACAGGTTGAGTTGCCCCCTGGAAAAATTACAAGAGTTGCTTTCTCCATTATCCACTTCCCGGGCAAAAAATCGGTCACAAAAAGTCCCGGAAAGGATATTTTTACTTCATCTAACTTTAAGGTATTTCCGGTTGTTGCTACTATATTATAGTCTTTCGAAAACACTTTTAGATACTTTAAAAGTGTCAAGAAAACTTTTCTGTCTCCTGTACCCCCAGCCGTCACATAAATAATTTTTTTTCCTGTATCGAGTTTACGATGCCATGATGGTAAATTTGCATTACTCTCCCAAAATAAAGGTCCGACCATGACGACGTTCTCAGGTAATCTCTTTACCGGCCGAAACTGAGGAACATCGGCGATCAGGGTTAAGTCACCTAAAAATAACTGATAAGGACTTCTGCCCGGTCTAAAACCAAGCTTTAAAAGCATCGGAGAAAGTTTGACAAGCTCTTTAACAAACAGTGCCTGAATAATATTCATACCCACGCGAGTTAAAAACTTTTGGCTGTATTTTTTATTCAGAAGACCGCTAAGCTTTCTGGGTAAATACTTAATCAAAGTTGTTTGGACGGGAAATTTTGTTTTTGACATATCATAGAAGGGAGTCATATCAACATTCAGAATTGAAACAGAAGGAATTTTCAAAATAGAGGCTGATATTTTGGCCGTAAAACGAAAATCGTAAACGACCAAGTCAGGCTTTTCTTTCTTAAAAAGGGCTATCTCGGATAATACAAATCTCTCGAGGTTGGCCCTGGTATAAACTGACGGGTTGTTATGTTTAATCTTATCTTCATAAACGCTTCTTTCCAACTCCGGTAAAATTTTAACCTCAAACTTCTCTTTCTTCAGTATAGGAACAGCGTCACCTCCGGCTCCAAATATTACCTCTATCCTTTTTTTTTGTAGCTGCTTGGCTACTTCAACCAATCTTCCTACATGGGCTAATCCTATCCCAACGGGAAGTAATATTACTTTTGCCATAGAATTTGTATACTAGATCATACCACAGGGAAAACTCACCGGAAATCAGGGAATCCCTCCAAGTTTTTTTTACCGAAGAGAAAATATTGGACTGTTATCATGGCAGTTCGGGTAAAAAACCTCCACCCTTCTTTCGACCGTCTTCCTGAGGCAATCACGATTAAATCTTTTAAATAAACTGTTTTACCCGTCTCTGACATCCTTAAGGAAAAATCAAGATCCTCCATAATCAATAATTTCTCATCGTAACCGCCGACCAGTAAAGCTTTTTCCTTCCAAAAAGCCGTGTTCTGTCCCGTTGCTAACGTCCGTCTAAAAATATAATGAGTCACCAGCCAACCATAATATTGTAAATAATTGATAAAAAAGCGATAAGAAAAAGATCCGTCAACAACCTTGAATGGGCCGTAAGAAAGAACAACATTGGGTTCCAGTAAAGCCTTT
>Ga0155721_107_pt2 | contig 37431 bp, 34 predicted proteins | sample RifCSPlowO2_01_FD_107377 | JGI IMG/M metagenome (GOLD analysis project Ga0155721, IMG submission 107377) | Candidatus Gottesmanbacteria bacterium RIFCSPLOWO2_01_FULL_39_12b
AATTTTGGCGGCTGTATTTTTGGCCAAATTCCCCACACTCTATAATTGGGTTAATACCCCTTCCGGTTTCTGGTTTCCCAAAAATACTTCCTGGTTTGATGCCTGGGATACCAACTTTCAGGTTTCTGATATCCGTTATGGACAAAAAGCAGGTATTTTAGCTCAAAATACTTACACCACCATTCCCCATAATTCGGCCCTCATTTACCAGTTCTATACCTTACTTGGAATAATTAACCGTCTGTTGCGTCTTGACCCGTTTATACTCTTTCATCTTGCCTCAATCATCTCATCGGTCATTCTGATTCTTGTCTGCTACTACGTGGCAAAAGTATTTTTTACCGATAAATTTTACCGCCTGAGCGCCTTTATAATCTTTGTTTTGGGCGGTGGTTTGGGATGGCTGCAATTTTTTGGCCTTTCCGGTGACACGACCATTGCCGGATTTACCATGGTTAACGCCTTTGAACGGGGATCTGAGGCCATTTCTACCGCCTTGTTATTACTCACCTTCGTCTTCAATTTCCGCTACATGAAAACCTGGCATAGAAAATATCTGTTCTACGCAATTATCACGAGTTTCTTAAGCATCACGCTCCATCCCCCATTTGCGGCCATGTATATAGTAATAGGCCTGATTTTTGTTTTTTGGGAATATACAAAAACGAAAAAATTCACTTCCCTGATGTTTCCCGTTACCCATCTGATTTTATTTGGTATCTATTATTTTTTCGTTTTATCCAATTTATTAATAAATCCCGGATTTGCCGGAGTTGTCGGGCAGGAGCTGTTTAATGTAGACAGCATGCGTTTAATTACAGGATTCGGAGTAATCAGTCTTTTTTTGGGCTGGGCGTTGCTTTTTAGTCATAATCAGACTGATGAGTTCAAAGCGGCAAAAATTTTTTTTAGTACCCAACTTGTTTTTATCTTCCTGCCGTTTGGTTTTCACCTCTATTTTGTCAAAGGTTTACACGTCTGGGGGGTGATTTTGGGTTTGTATGGGGTACAGGAATTGTTTAAAAATATGAGGCAACAAAAACTTATCACGATCTCCATAGTTTTGTTGTCGCTTATTACCAGAATTTATATATTTAACGATCTTCTTCATCCAAACCCCAATAATCCTTTCCTGTTTTTAAGAAGCGATGAAGGAAAAGCTCTGGAATTTATGTCGCAGCTTCCTGTTGACAGCAATATTTTAAGTCTTTACCGGATCGGAAATTACATCCCGGCCCACACCGATAATAGAGTTTACTTCGGCCACAAATTCCAGACGCCGCAGGCAGAGGAGAAATTAAAAATGGCTAAAATATTTTATTTGACGGATGACGAAAAAAAACAGACAGAGTTTTTACGCCAAAATAATATCCAATATGTTTATTACGGATTGGAGGAGGCAAGTCTTCGTAAGTTTAGCAAGATGGAGATATCTAACCCCTTCCCCTATTTTCCTGTAATTTATAAAAAAGACAGCATAGTAATTTATCAGGTAAAATAATCATTGTTTCCCTGGAGGTATTACCTGAAATACGTCAAATGTTTCTATAGGTCTATTAGATATCGTCCAGGGCAGTTGGCGCGGATCCAAAATGGCGTAAAATCCGGCCGGACTAAAGGGATAATTAGTCAGAGTCCTAAAATAGGTATAAATAGTTGGAGAAAACGAATCTTCGTAGAGCTTTTTTAGAAGTTTTATGTGTTTGGCTTTGACCGGCTGCCTCTCGATGGCCGGCATCACTAAGTAGTCGCCAGAACTTAATTCACTTTTTTCCGGGTTATACTGCTTCATTCCTGCCTTGGTCGCATACCATTGCCAGTCCCAAAATCCTGCAAACCAGATTGTCGAGGTCTTTCCCGAGTCCTTTTGTAGTTGTCTTATTTGTTTGTAAATCTTCGGTGCATAAACCCAATAGGTATTGGCCTGTTGCCAGTCGGCTAACCCTAAGATAAATCCAAAAATTACGGTCGCAAAAAGGCCTGCATAAATCCATTTACCGGAAACTTCATCAAATAAATTCCTGGCCAGAATTAGAATAATGGCCGGCATGATAAGAAGGATATGTCGTACTGCCAGAAAGGGAACGAACTGGATGATAAATAAAGAGGGCAGGAGAAACCACAAAAACAGGATAATATCGTTTTGATCACTCTGTGTTATTTTCCGAAAATTTATCTTAATAAACTGTTTAACTGAGAGGTAGACAGTCAGAAGAGTGATAAAAATTCCGTTAGCAAAAAAAAGCTCCCGTAAAAAAGAATTAATTACGGGTTCCTTAGGGTATTGCCAGATAATTTTGGCAAATACCGTAGTGATTGCGACCCCCCCCAATAAGATGATTGCTCTCTTCTTCCTGGTAAGCATGAAAGGAATAAACATGATAGAAAAAGGTGCTACGGAACCTAAGGTAATAAACCATAACAACAGTTTTTTGCCTAAATCGGAAACAAAAAACGGCGCTTTGATCGAACCTAATAAATGAATACCGCCGTAATCAAAATAATTAAAAATTGACCAACCAAGAAGAACAATAAAGGGGATAATAACAGACCATAATCGGAGCCAGTTTTTACTTAAGGTTATGTCGAGAATGATGATAGGGATTAAGATAAGACTGGTATATTTTACAAGCACGGCAAGAGCAATTATTATGCCGGCCAAAAAATACCTAAAAGATAATTTTTGTTCCAGACAAAAAAGAACAGCAAAGAAAGAGAGCCATAGGAAAACCAGGGGTACGTCAGTCATGAGATTTTGCGAGGGGAGAAACGCCGGGCTTAGAATAATTATGATAGTCGTAATGTCTGAATATTTAGGAACAAATTTTTTGGCAATTAGATAAGTTGAGAAGATAGCTAAAAACGTAAATACAGACATTGATAAATGCAGGGCAAGTTCTGACTGCCCAAAAATCAATATCGTCAGTGCTAAATAGTAAGGAATTAGCAGCGGGTGGTTAGTTTGAGATATTGAGGTGGTTAAAGAAGGATAAACACTTTTAGTTCCTGACATCGGATGAAGAGGATTGGTAATGATATATCTGGCGATTTGCAGATACTCGCTGTCATCGATATGGACCGGTTTTGTTATGTTAAAGGAAGTTGCTATAGCCCAAATCATGATTATGAAAATAATTGTTTTGTAATTAGTTTTAAGGATTTTCATAAGATTTCGTGGCGCTATTATACTATAAAGAAAGCGATTAGCTCGCGAGGTATTTTTTGATTACGACATTTTTTGTAGTTTTCTTCCTTCTCCTGAATTACCCAACAAGTCTGTTTTGTTATGCTGATCTTTTAGTCATCCCGACTAAGCCCTCAGGCGCATGGAGGGATCTTCCAACTCATGGTTATATTACGAACTTTTTTCTGATCCGTTATCTGCAATCGAACGTGAAAAACAAATTAAAAGCTGGAACAGAAAGAAGAAAAATATGCTCATTCTGAAACTGAATCCCAATCTTGTGGATTTATACCGAAATGTTTGCAGGTGAATTCAACCGTGGAAGATCCCTCGACTGCGGGAAGTCTGACTTCCCTGCGCTCGGGATGACTTACATCATGTAAGGTCGGGATGACTTATTTATCGCACTATTTTATTTTTATTTTTTTTACTCCGTCTGCAACCAGAGTAATAATAACGATGGTCATAATTAAAGGATTTAAGAGGATGGAGATACTGAAGAAATGAGGAAGTCTCTTGTCAACGAAAAAAACCAGATAATCTTTGGGTATGAGAAGAAGGGCAAAACAAACCGCGTAAAATAAATCACTTTTTTTTGATGAGCTTTTGTGATTGATAAATAACCATAAGGGAATAAAGAGATGTATCAACTTGTAGTCAGCCGATACCGGCGGAAAAATAATAAACGAAAAAATTAGCAAGGTGATTTTCTTCCAGAATGTTTTTTCTATAAAAATTACGTAAGCGGAAATTAGAATGACTAAAGCCAGAGCCGCAAAATAATATATCTGAAGCGCCCTGGTTAAGGTTTGGCTGGTGAGGGAGGGCTGTATTTTAAGCATTACCACATTCAAAACATTTCCTAAATTTATAATGGAAGGGAAGCTGTGTATTTTAAATATTATGACCTTTATCAGGCTAAAAAGACTGGAGCTGAAAGCCAGACCTTCGTCTTTGACGGCGTAAAATGTATTGTAAGCCGATAAATTACTTAGAAAGTAAGTAAGGTTGGCAGAGATTCCGCCTTTGAAAAACACGAGACTGGAAATATTTAAAAATAACACTAAAAGCAGTACGAGAATGGTTTCCTTAAATTTCTTATGAGCGAAAAATAAAACCAGAAAGATAAGGGGATAAATTTTTAGAGCCGAAGCCATGGTTAAAAATAAGATGCTCTTTGAATAGCTTTTTTGAGAGTAGAAATAAACAAACAATGACAAAAGAATAAATACAAACGCTTCCAGGTTACCGCGATCTACGAGGAAGAGGAAAGGGTAAGAGAGCACTGTCATTGCGAGGATCCGCCAGCTGGCGGATCGCAATGACGGGAGTGCGAAATTCTTATAATTGTAATGAACAAAATAGAAAACGAAGATAAGACTAAATAATAAAAATGACAGTTTTTGGGGGATCAAAGTCAAAGGGTAAAATAAAATAAAAGCAAACGGCGGATAGGGGGAAGGGATTTTGTTTAAATAATAAGGATTTAAGATGGCAGATCGGGTATAGAGACCGGCAAAATCCATAAATCTATCGGAAGGGTCAAATAAAAAGGTGTTAAAAGGATATCCTATTTTTAGATAATTACTCAGGAAAAAGTGATAAATTACTGAGAGAGTAAATCCGATAAGGATAATTCCGGAAATAAGGCTTATTTTCTCTTTTCGATCCATGGTGACTGCTCTCCTTTTTTATCTTTATGATAGTGGCGTTATTATACTATAAAGATTACTTTTGATAGCTAATTTATACTACGGTTGATATAGTTGAACTAATTTTGATATTCTTTGATCAGTTGACAAGGTCTTTTATACGGTATAATATCTTCATGAATCTGCCCAAAGCTGTCTGCTTTGGGTTTTTTCATTCTTATGCCAACAGAAAAAAAATTTCCGGAAACAGAAATGGTCTTATCAAAATTTACTGTACTAAAAACAGTAATACTCCCTTTTATCTCCAAAAAAAGAAAATTATTGTTGGGGATAGCCGCTATCTTGCTTCTTATAATAGTAGGAGAAATTTTTCTACGGGCAAGATTCAGTGGAAATAAGGAGGCGGCAAAAACTTTGTCGACCAATGTAAACAAAAGTTATGAATTTACCGCTTTGGACAATCTGGGCAAAAAAACTACAGGCAAAATAAAGCTCAAAGTAACTACAGCTGAGAAAACAAATCAGGTATTGGTAAAAGACCAGGTATATACTGCTAAAAATAATAAATTATTTCTGATTGTTAATCTGGAATTAAGAGACGATGCTACAACTTCATTAAATATTCTCCCGGGAGATTTGGTGCGATTGGCCGTCAACGGAGATGAGGACACCAAATTTGCTCCCGACCTTCATAACAATCTAGTTCTGGTGGCAGCCATCTCAACCAGACTGGAGCGTGTCGGTTTTGTAATCCCACAGGAAGCCAAAGACTTCAAATTATTTGTAGGAGAGCTGGAGGGGAAGAAAGAGACCGTTGCAATCAGTTTTCCCTCTTGACAAGAGAGTATAATTTTTTTTATATTGCAAGATGATAAACCTGCTGCCTCAAGAATTTATCAAACTGCTCTGATCTTCTTGCTTTTTTCTGCCCTAAATCTGTCCCAAAATAAAAATGGTTGACTACTCAACCAAAAAAATAACCAAAGATTTGCTTGATGAAATTAAAACGGCACTGAAAAACGTGCGCGGATGGGGAAGCGTGGAAATTTATGTTCAGGACAGCAAAGTGACGCAAATAACCGAGCGAAATATCAAAAAAACCAGTCACAATATCAAAAATTTGTAAAACTTAATAAAATTTTACCGACCGTACACGGAGGTAAGGAGTCCCGATCATTTATAAATGATCGAAGGCTACTTACCTCTTTTTGTTTGGCATGATTACTGACTTTATAAAGATTCGTAACCAAAGCCTATATATCCTTTCCTAGGACAGGGGAATGGCTTTGCATCTTTTAAAAAGAAAGGAGGTGAAAAAGAAAAATGAAAAAAATAGCAACATTCGTAGGTGCCGCAGCACTACTTGCTGCAACTTTAGTGCCGGCTTTTGCCGCTGGTAACAGTTGTACCAATAGCACAACTGGGCCAAGTTCCAACAATACCTGTTCAGTAACGAATACCAATACTGCAACAGTAAATAATGTGAACGACGCCATTATCAGGAATACCGTTACCGCTTTTTCAAACACTGGTAACAATTCTGCTTCCAACAATACGCTGGGAGGTAATGTAACCACCGGAAATGCGTCACTAAACGCTACAGTTTCTTCTGTTGCAAACGTAAATACAACTAATTTGACAGTTGGTATGGGTTCATCCAGTAATTCCGGAATTAACGAAATCACCGGTCCATTTTCCAATAATGATGCGTTCGTCACAAACACACGAACAGCAAATATCTGGAATAGCAATACCGCATCCGTCAATAATGTTGTCAATGCAACCGCAGATACTGGAAGCAATAGGGCAGACAACAATACCGGTCCAGCAGTCGTAAGGAGCGGATCTGCAAGTTTGGGTGTCAACGTGCTTAATCACGTTAACGACAGCCTGACAGCAGTCGCTTTGGGATCTGGTGGAACTGGTAATAACACAGCTGGCAATAGCACAACCGGTCCTTCGTCAAATAACACTGCAACTGTTACCAATACTTCAGACGCAACGGTTAACAACGTCAACGATTTGATAATTAATAACATAGTTGATGTATTGGCAAACACCGGAAGAAATAGAGCTTCCAACAATACTTTGGGAGCAGATATTACTACCGGTAACGCAGCCGCAGGAGTTGGAGTGGATAATGAAGGGAATATCAATACCACTCAAGTGGCGATGGCTTTGGGAGGTTTCTCCCAGGATGCATCAAACGGTGTTACAGGACCATTTTCCAATAATGATACTTTCCTGACCAACACTAATACAACATTAGTGGAAAACTGGAACAACAAATGTCGATCTCATAATGCACCGATCAATTGTGACCCAACTGATTTAGGTGTATTTAATGTAGATAATGACGTTGCTGATTCAGGAAGTAACATCGCAGACAACAACACTGGTGGTGGCGATGTAATAGCCGGATGGGCATCACTTTGGAAGAATCTGTTAACTCACCTCAATGATAGTTTGACGGTGATCGGACAGTAAACTTTATATTCCTTTCTTCGGTGGGGATTCATCCTAGGAAGTCGGATCCCCACCGAGAAGGAGTAGTTTTATTATAGGTTTTGGATTGAATTGATGAGTAAATTTAAAAGATATTTAAGTCTAATACTGATTTCAACTCTTCTGGTTATAAGAGTTTTTGGTGACGTGGCATTTGTTTCAGCCCAGTTTGTGCCACCTACAGCGCCGACAGCTCCTACTGCTCCATCCGCGCCGTCTGCACCAGGAAATCCTCCGACAGCTCCTACTGCTCCATCCGCGCCGAATACGCCTCCGCCTCCGCCTACTGCACCTACTGCTCCAACCGCTCCATCAGCCCCGACAGCGCCTTCCGGACCCTCATCACCGGGAACTCTTCCTACAGCTCCTAGTGCACCGACAGTCCCCGCGCAGTCAACTTTAGACTCGCTACCCTCCAGCCCACTTGCGCCAACAAGTCCACAACTGCCTACTGGTTCGGACACTAATTCAGATTCCCAACCTCTGCCTACTGGTTCTTCCGGTCATAGCCTTTCGCCATTGCCAACTTCTGCCACTTTAAATAGCGCTGATCCAGGAAATGAGGGAAATAATTCTACAGATGTTAACGATCCGGCAAACCTCAACACAGGCGCTCTGTCTACCAATACAGCCACAGAAACTTTAGAGCAAAAATATGAGCAGCTTAATAAAAACTTGGCTGATTTGCAAAACAAGATTGATGCGGTAACGGCAACAGGAAATAATCTGGCAAACTTCAATACTTTAAATGGTCAAGTTTATACAGGGGATGCTTTATCAACTATTAATCAACTGAATAAATTGAATAGCAATATTAGTGGTATGGGTGGGTTTGCGGTATTTAATATTTATGATAATCACGCCGGCGATATTGTTTTTAAACTGGCAGATAATAACGTCACCGGGGGGTTTAGTTCTGCTTCGGGCAATGTGTCTAAAAACTCCGATACCGGTCCCGGATCTTCCAATCTGGCAGATGGACAAAGCAGTTTTACGGTCAAAGAAGCAAACGGTAACGACGCCAAAATTGTTAATGATATCGTACTGCAGTCTTCAACCGGAAATAACACCGCTTCGATGAATACAGGAGACGGGATTGTTAAAACCGGTAACGCTACTTCAATCGGAAATGTGGTAAATCTGGCAAATACCAATCTAAATGTTAGTAACTGGCTTTTCGGGGTAGTCAATATTTTTGGTACTTTAGCCGGAAATATTATATTACCAAAAGGTTCCTCTACCAGTTCAAATACTTCCAACAGTGCCGGGGTTTTATCAGAAAACAGCAATACCGGATTCGGGTCAACCAATAATGCAACTTATGATAACACCAGTTTAGCAACTTTTGATAATGCTAATACCGCAAATATCACGAGTTATGTGGAAGCTTCTGCAAACAGCGGTAATAATTCCTCCTCTACCAATACGGGTGGCGGGAATATCGTTTCCGGCAGTTCTGACGTTGCGGTCAGTAACAGTACCATTGCCAATACCAATACCAATAATGAGGAAGGAATAGTGTGGATGGTGATAGTTAACGAAGCGGGCAAGTGGGTAGGTCACATTATCGGATCTCCATGGGGAGAAAGCAGCGCTTCGAATAGTCTTCCGATCAGTTCTACAACCGGTGGTGCAGGCCAAACGACGTATACGGCGGATTCAGTAAATTCTGGTACAGGGGCATTTTCTACAAATGATGCCAGTTATGACAGTTCCACAAATTCTACGGTAACCAATAACAATACAGCAGAAATTATAAATAACATCAGTGCCAATGCCGATACCGGAAATAACACCGCAACTTATAACACCGGAACGAGTTCGATTGAGACTGGTAATGCCAAAGTGGGATTAAATTTAGTTAATATGGTCAATACCAATGTCGTGGCCAAAAAATTTGTGGCCATACTGGTAAATGTTTTAGGAAAATTTTTAGGCGATGTCATACCGCCCGACGCCCAAAATACAAGTCAGTCTATAAATGATTCTACTAACAGTGTCAGTACGCCAACGCCAACTCTTGCAGTAGAACCAAGTCCTACCCCAACCTTAACGGATTCAAGGATTGGCGGGATTGAACCAACAAGTAGTCCAACATTGACGCCTGAGCCTGATCCTACAGTGATCCCTTTACCGACGGTTACGCCGGTACCACAGCAAACGGCTCAATTCCAATATTATTATTACTATTATTATAGCGATAATACTTATCAGAACGATACGACTCAATATTCCCAGGCGGTGCAAAAGGTAGGAAATTCGCGACAAAATGTAATCAAACAAAGACAAGTACTTAGGCAGTCATTACCAACGTCTTATGATTTAATTATGCCGACTGTCCCGCCAAAACGTGGTCTGTTTGTTTCCAAAGCTTTTGCCAAAGCTACAGAATCAAGTCTGGCCGGAATACTTTTGGGAGGAGCCACTTTAAAGGTAAATCAATCCTGGTTATCCGTAATTCCTCTGGCTATTTTAATTATAGTACTGCGGAGAAGAAGAAAAATTAATTTTAGCGGATATTTATATAAGATTTTGGAAAAAATACTTTAGGGAAAGGGGGTGATCTTTACGGAAAAGATAAATAAATATTATCGATCTTTTTTCATGTTAACACTATTTAGTGTGGTACTGTACAGATTTATGTTGCCCGGTTTGGTAAAAGCCGATTGGTGGGACAGGCCGGATTCACGTCCTTCACAGCCCGGTGAACACCGCAGTCTTCCGACGCTACCTCCCGAGCCAACTCTGACGAGTGCACCTACTGTCACCCAGCCGATTACGCAACCGACTGGTAGTACTGCGCCTTCTGCTACAGTTGCACCTACTGGTTCTATCCATCCTAGTCCGACTGTAACATCACAACCGGTCGGCGGGTTACCGACTTCAATACCCACGCCTACTAATGTTGTTTCTGGAGGTACAAGTAACGATGACCCTTGTGCGCCCGGAAAATCTTATACCGGTCCATATTGCGGTTGGGCGCCCGGAGTTGAGAGCGGTCAAGGTAACGTACAGTTAGCCCAGAGTGTGGGAGGAGTTGAAGGTCAGCGTGTATTAGGTCTGTCTAAGACATCCAGTGGAGATTTGGAGCTTTCTGATATAATATTTCTTACTGGAATTTTATGTCTTCTTCTTTACGCCAGGTCAAAACTTATAATAAATCAGCAATCTCATTAAAAAATATTTTGCGTGATGATAAGAAAAAAATGCGTCTGATTCTTTTAATCAGCGGAATTTTATTGGTGACTTTGAGTTTATTCTGGCCAAAAAACACTCCAACTGCTGTAAGGCAGACAGACCAACCAGAAATTGTTTCTTTTGCACAGGAACCGGTTATTATAGATAAAAATTTATTAAAAGAAAGATCAAAAAAGGAAAAGGAAAAACAGCCGCCCGTCAGGATTGTCATTCCGGCACTTGAGATAGACATACCGGTAAAAGAGGCAAAGATTGTAAAGGGATATTGGGAAGTTTTTACCGATAGCGCGGGTTTTGGCAGCGGTACGGCTTATCCTGAAGAGATGGGTAATCAAGTGGTATTTGCTCACGCCAGAAAAGGACTATTCTTACCTTTGAAAAATGCCAAATTGAGACAGGATATCTATATATTCACCAAAGACAAGTGGTATTCCTATCAAATTGAAGATATTAAAGAGGTTTTACCTTCGCAAACTGAGGTAATTGCACCTTCAAGTGAAAGTATTCTTACTCTTTATACCTGTTCAGGTTTTGCCGACAGTAAAAGACTGATTATCAGAGCCAAAAAAATCTTATAACCCCCCCAATTTATTTATTGATCTAGTTCTTTCTACTTCTTTATTTATAACACCAGTTGACACTGGAGATAATAGATAATAAATTTAGGGGGAGAATTCTGGATGATCGACCGCCCGCGGAGGTCAAAAAAAACATGCCTACTACCTCCGTCATAAAAAAAAATAAGATTAATTTTTGCTAAACTACCTATTTTCAGGTGGTTTTTTTATTGGAAAGGGGGTGATAAAACTGAATAAAATTTTAACCAGTTTACTCTCAATTGGGGCGGCCAGCACCATTGTTACCGCCGCTACCTTTGCGGCTTTTACGGCTTCGGCTTCAAATACAGGGAACGTATTCACATCTGGTACTTTATCTTTAGCTACAACTCCTGCAACAGGACTATTTACTGTCCCAAATATGAAGCCAGGAGATAGTATTACTCAGAATTTGACAGTAAACAATACAGGAAGTCTATCATTGGATTTTAATGCTTTATCGACAAATGCATCTGGAGATGTAGGATTATATAATGCATTAAAATTAAAGGTTGGTACTACAGGTGGAGGTTCAGATTTATATAATGGTAATTTATCTGCTTTCACTGGTTTTATAGGAGGTGCAAGGACTGTAGTTCCATCTGGAACTGATTTCCTATCTTTTACCGTATCATTACCGTCAGAAGTAACTGATGAAGCTTTACAAGGAAAAACAACAAACGTGTCTTTTAACTTTAGTGCTACACAAGCAATATAAATTGATCTTGGCAGCGGATAGCGTTATTGAGCTATCCCCTGCCAAGACGACATGAGATGAAAATTATTTTTGTTCAGGCCAAGAATATGATCTTTGCGACTCTGCTGATAATTCTTGTCTTTATATCCCTGATGTTAATCAGTCAAAGAGTTGCCTTTTTCGGCTTTTCAAGTTACGTTGTATTGTCTGGCAGTATGCAGCCGGCGATTTATCCCGGGGACGTAATTGTCGTCAAAAAAACAAATTCTCAACTATTGAACAAAGGAGACGTCGTTTTATTTGAAGATCCGAAAGTTGCCGGGAAAAAGATTACACACCGGATTGTTGAGAATAAAGAAAAAGACGGAGTCAAAACTTATTATACCAAGGGAGATGCCAATCAGGATAAAGATGATTGGAATATTTCTCAAAACATGGTTTTGGGTAAAGTCGCTTTTACGATTCCTAAACTAGGGTTTTTGATTACTTTTAGCAAAACCCCCTTGGGTTTTGCCATATTTGTTTTGTTTCCCGGTATGTCAATTATTTTTTCTGAAATAGCTGCCCTGGTTTTTTACGTAAAAGAATTAGAGGAAAAGGCAAAAAATGTTCAAGTTCTCTCTTAAAGTATTTTTACTTACAGTTTTGATCGGTACCACTTTTGAATTGATGGTGGTAGCGGCCTACGGTGCTTTTGCTGCTTCATCTGCAATTCCCGATAATGTTTTTACTACCGGTTTTTGGGCTGCTGTATCTCCCACTCCCTCTGAAACCCCTACACCTACTCCCAGTCCTACCAATACTCCCACTCCTACCATTACTCCCAGTCCGACGGTGACTCCTACAACCGGTCCCAGTCCTACTCCTGTTTCCGGACTGGTAGCCTACTGGAAGATGGATGAAGGATCAGGAACTACGGTTACCGACTCTTCAGGTCACGAACATACTCTTACTCTACAGAACTTTGATCCCAGTTCAGGCTGGACTCCTGATATACCTGTTACCAGTCTTGTATCTAATACCGGCTCGCTTCTTTTTGACGGTGTAGACGATGTAGGTTTAGCAAGTGATGATCCCGCTTTTAATCTTACTTCCTCTTTCACTCTGGAAGCCTGGATTAGAGCAGATTCTCAGCCTGGAGATGTTGGTCTTATCTCTAAATTTGATGGTAGTAATGGTTATCTACTCTATATGGGTCAAACAGGACAAGTCTATAACGTGATAAACAATAACTTGACTAATTTCAATGACGCAGACTTACGTGATAACTCCTGGCATCATGCAGCCATGGTCTGGGATGGATCTAGCAGATTTCTCTATGTAGATGGACTGTTAAAAGCAAGTGGATCATGGACAGAAGCGCCTGTTACTACAAGCCTTGCTCTAATGGTTGGGAATTATTTCCCGGGAGCTGATATCCCCCGTAACTTCAAAGGCAATATTGATGAAGTGAAGATCTACAATACCGCCCTTTCCCAGCCAGAGATTATTAATGACGCAGGACTTTCCGGAATCATTCTTCCCCCTTCTCCCACCCCCAGTGAAACCCCTACACCTACTCCCAGTCCTACCAATACTCCCACTCCTACCATTACTCCCAGTCCGACGGTGACTCCCGTACCTGTGGTTTTAAATGAATTTATGCCTCATCCCACGCCAGGATCAGATTGGATTGAGATTTATAATTCATCCGATACTAATCGAAATATCTCCAACTGGACTTTAGAAGATATGGCACAAGTTGATCCGATTATTATAACAATACCCTCTGATACAATATTAAACACCAATTCTTATATGGTATTGAATGCTGGAAACCGATTAAACAACGATGGAGATACTATCTATTTGAAAAATAACTCAGGAGAGATCGTTGATCAAAAAACTTACCCACCCCCAAATATAGACCTCAATTTATCTATCGGACGGGATATAGATGGTATAGGTATCTGGAGACAATGCATTAACGCAACTCAAAATGCTTCTAACAACGGTAACTGTTAGTTATTATTAATATGATTATTATAAAAAGAATTATTACCATCACTTTGGCAGTCGTCCTGATACTTACCGGTTATTATTTTTACTCCCAGAATAAATCGGCCAGTGGTGTTGTTCGCGCTTTTGGCAGATTAAACGTGACTTTTCCGGGCGTGCCAATGTTTTCCGAAGTTAACTGGTATCCGGGTAAAATCGTTACCCGATCCATACTTGTGGAAAATACAGATCTGCAAACACGGAAAGTAGGTATCAAAGCGGTCAGCATAAATGATAATTCCAATCCGTTTTTGGCAGACATCTTAAAAATAATTATTATTACAAACGGGCAAATTATTTACGGAGAGGGTAGTTTAACCGGCAGTAAAACTCTGGCCGACTTTTATCGGGAAATTGTCGTCTGGCTGACGGATATAAACAGAAACGAAACGGCAAGTTATGATTTTCGCATCCAGATGGATGCTGGTGCCACCAATAACTATCAGGGTAAAAGTACAACCTTTGATTTATTCGTAGGAGCGGACGAGCGAAGCTTTTTAAGCTTTCCAACCATCCGTGCGTTACCTACTTTTCGAGTATTACCAACGCTTGCTCCTCTTCAGGGTATACGTTCCGCTATGGGTATCAGGTCTTTACCAGACAGATAATCGTATATTTTCTTGATCTTCTTGCGAAATTTTGCCACAATGATAGTAAATGTATCTTAAAGCCAATAATTTCTTACGTCATTATTTCTATCCCCATGAATCAAATAATTATAAAGCGCGAACACTCCATACATCCGCAATCGTTTTCTATATCACCCTTCTTCTTGTCTTCCAGTTGATACCCGGGTTTATTAAATTTACTCAACCAAACGTTTTAGGTTATGCTACAAATATAACTCTTAATTCAGTTTTGGATTTGGTCAATCGGGAAAGAACTAAAAATAATTTAGCTCCTTTGAGTCTTTCACCGCAACTCACTACGGCAGCGACACAAAAAGCAGCTGATATGTTTACCAAAAATTATTGGGCCCATGTATCTCCTACCGGAGTTAGTCCATGGCAATTTATCACTTCCTCAGGTTACTCATATCTATACGCAGGAGAAAATTTAGCCAAAAGTTTTAGTTCTTCCGAGGAAGTTGTTGCTGCCTGGATGAACTCACCAACACACAAGGCAAATATTTTGAAATCCGAATATAGCGATATTGGCCTTGCGGTAATGAATGGTTCATTAAACGGTGAAGAAACGACTTTGGTAGTACAAGAGTTTGGTACCAAAGTAAATAAAGAGCCCATTTCAAAAAAAACCGTTTCAGAAAATGTGAAAGATAATCTAGTTAAAGAAGTGGAGCCAGTGATTCAAACTGGTTCTGTTTCGCAAGCAGGTGATACGACCGCCAAGGCAGTTTTCCCATTTCGGATTTCTAAAACGATGTCTCTGATAATTACTGAGTTTATGCTGGTTATTTTATTTCTTGATAGTCTTTATATGTGGAAATACAAAACTTCGAGGCTTAGCAGCCGGAGTTTGGCGCACATTATTTTTTTCCTAAGCCTGATTGGAGCTATAGGTATGACCGGAATTGGAGTTGTGCTCTGAGATTATATGCCTAAAAGTATTATACACTTCGTTCATTATCTAAGTTTGATTTTAATTTTTGTGGTCGGAGGATATTTTTTTTATTATTTTCGACCTTTTCCCGACAAACAATTTGCAGTAGCTACCGCGGGTGCCATTATTTATATTTTATGGGGAGTAATTCATCATTTAGTTGAAGGTGATTTTCATCTCAAAATTATGGTAGAATATCTAGTTATTGCTATTCTTGGGCTTGTGATAGCCCGGGGGGCTATTTTTCGATAACCCTATGAAAGGTGTAATTTTAGCCGGTGGTTTAGGAACAAGACTCTATCCGCTTACCTATGCCACCAATAAACATTTATTGCCTGTCTATAATCAGCCGATGATCTTTTATCCGATCAGAACTCTGGTCGGAGCCGGGATAAGTGACATACTGGTCATTACAAGCGGCCCCCATGCCGGACATTTTATCCGTGTTCTTAAAAATGGTAAAGAACTTGGAGTGAAACACCTGGAATACGCTTATCAGGAAAAGCCAGACGGAGGTATTGCTGATGCTTTACTCCTGGCTGAAGATTTTGCCGATAACGGAAATATCACCGTTATTTTAGGTGATAACACTACGGACAGCGATATCAAAAAAACTGTAACCCAATTTAAAAAAGGTGCGGTAATATTTTTGAAAAAAATTGACGACTTGGAATATTTGAGGAAATTCGGTGTAGCCGTATTTGATGAAAAAAACCAAGAAAAAATTAAAACTATCGAAGAAAAACCACAGCAACCAAAAAGTCATTATGCAGCAACTGGACTTTATATCTACGATAACCAAGTCTTTTCACACATCAGGAAATGCTTCCCCTCACGCAGGGGTGAGATTGAAATAACCGACGTAAATAATCTTTATATAAGAAATAACCAACTCTCCTGGCTAGAACTTGAAGGGTTTTGGTCTGACGCCGGGACTTTTGAGAGCTTATCCAAGGCTAATCAGTATTGGGCGAACAAAATAAAAAATGAAATATAATTTTATTTCAGGCGTCTTATTAAAAAAACTGGTCCGTCATAAAGATGAGCGTGGTTTTTTTGAAGAACTTATTAGAGTAAACGATAAGTTTTTTAAAGAGGGTTTTGGACAGTTATCTCACTCACTCATGTATTCCGGTGTGATAAAAGCATGGCATATACATAAAACTCAAATAGACTGGTGGTATACAGGAAGAGGTGATTTAAAAGTGGCTCTTTATGATTTGAGAAAGTCTTCACCAACTTATAAACTTCTTAATGAGTTTTGGCTTGGAGAACATGGAGAGAATATGATGATTAAAATTCCTCCCGGGGTAGCTCATGGTTGTAAGGTTGTTGGAGATATAGCCGAATTATTTTATGTTACCTCAAAGATTTATAATCCGGAAGAAGAAGGCCGACTCGCTCACGATGATCCCAAGATCGGTTATGATTGGTTTAAATCTCCTCCCATTACATAAGTGATAGTAGGTCGGTAATTTATCATAAAATATGTTAAATCCTTGGAAAACAATTTCCAGAAAAAAGGTATATAAGAATCGATACTTGACAGTTTATGAAGATCAGGTGCAATTCTTGGGGCATAAAAAGTTAAAATATGCCATTGCACAGCGTTCAGACTTTGTGTTGGTAGTTCCACTTGATCATGACAAGACTACTTGTTTAGTCGGTGAATACAGATATACTTACAGGAAGAAATCCTGGGCTTTGCCCTCCGGCTATATCGAAGATGGAGAAACTCCTCTACAGGCTGCTAAAAGAGAATTGGAGGAAGAAACGGGTATGAAAGCTAAAGAATGGGTGAGTTTAGGAATGATTCAGTTAGCCGCCTCAGTTTATAAAGCTCGAGGGTATTTATTTCTAGCTTCGAACCTGAACGAAACTACTCCTAAAGATGATCCGCTGGAAGTTATAGAAACAAAAAAACTTTCCCTAAAATCTGCTGTTAATATGGTCATGGCGGGAAAATTAGATCAATTAGCGACTTGCTTTTCTTTATTAAAAGTGGCCAAGTTACTGGAGTCATAATAAATTATGAAGATTTTAATTACGGGTGGAGCTGGTTTTATCGGCAGTAATTTTATCCATTATTGGCTTAAGAATCATAAAGAGGATTATCTTCTCAATCTTGATAAATTAACCTACGCAGGAAATTTAGAAAATCTCAAAGAGATTCATTCACATGCTCATTACCAATTTGTCAAAGGCGATATTTGTGATTCTAAGATAGTTCATGAGGTTATGAAAGGTAGAGATGTCGTAGTTCATTTTGCCGCTGAAAGTCATGTTGACAGATCTATTATGACGCCCGCTATTTTTACCCAGACGAATGTTAACGGTACATTAATTCTTCTGGAAGCGGCGCTGAAAAATAAAGTATCAAGGTTTCATCATATCTCAACCGATGAAGTTTTTGGTTCCTTAGGATTAGAGGAGAAAAGCAAATTTTCCGAAATCTCCCCGTATCTACCCAGAAGTCCTTATGCAGCCAGTAAAGCTTCTTCGGACCATTTTGTGAGAGCTTACTGGGAAACTTATGGACTGCCGATAACTATTTCTAACTGTTCCAATAATTTTGGACCATATCAGCATCCTGAGAAATTGATACCTTTAGCAATTACCAATCTACTAGAAGGTAAAAAAGTACCTGTCTATGGAAACGGTCGAAACGTCCGTGACTGGCTTTTTGTGGAAGATCATTGCCGGGCAATAGATCAAATTCTGACATCCGGTAAAACAGGAGAAACATACTGTATTGGCGGATTAACAGAAGACATATCAAATCTTGAGGTGATAAAAAAAGTGATAAAAATTCTGGGAAAGGATGAAAAATTGATTCAGTTTGTGCCGGACAGACCAGGGCATGATCTGAAATACGCCATTAACTGGTCCAAAATAAAAAATGAATTAAATTGGAAACCGCAATCCGATTTTGATACCTGGTTGAATATTACGGTAGGCTGGTATAAGAAAAATATTTCCTGGTGGAAGCGATTAAAAAATCTATCTTTTGAAAAATATTACCGGAAACAATATAACGACCTATGAAAACACCCATTTTAGTTACTGGTTTATCAGGATTAGTCGGGACAAGAATTGCGCAGTTATTGCAAGATAAGTATGATTTTGCCGATCTGAGTTTAGCCACAGGAATAGATATTACCAATTTTGATCAGACAGAACGAGAAATAAACAAATCACCGGCAAATATTATTCTTCATATGGCTGCTAAAACAGATGTCGATGCTTGCGAAGACGATAAAATTTTGGGTGAAGATGGCCTCGCGTGGGTAATTAACGTGACCGGAACAGAGAATATAGTTAACATTGCAAAGAAAACCGGTAAAAAAGTCATCTATATCTCGACGGATTTTGTTTTTGACGGAACTTCGGAGTTTTATACAGAAAAGGATATTCCTAACCCGGTAAACTGGTACGGCTGTACTAAGTACGAAGGAGAAAAGCTGGTTTTGGGTGGTTCAAGTAACGCAACGATTTTGCGGATTGCTTATCCATACAGATCGCATTTTGCCGAGAAAAAAGATTTTGCCAGAAGAATATTAGAAAAATTACAAAAAAAAGAAAAAATTCTTGCTCTGACTGATCATGTAATTACTCCTACATTTATCGATGATATTGCAAAGGCGATTGATCTTTTCTTAGAAAAGGAGTTACCGGGAATATATCATCTTGTAGGCAGTCAGAGTTTAACAGTTCTTGAAGCCGTAAAACTGATCGCCCAAAATTTCGGGTTTACTCCTATCATTGAGCCAGTGACACGGGCGATTTATTTTAAAAACGGCGCATTTCGTCCTTTTAAATTAGCTCTAAAAAATGATAAAATATCCAGATTGGGAATAAAAATTAATACTTTCGAAAGTGGACTTCTAGAATTTAAAAAACAACTAGAGCGGAAAAATTAATCATCTATGACAATTGCAGTAGTTGGACATGGTTATGTAGGGCTTGTGACCGCGGCAATTTTTGCTGATTTGGGTAATACTGTCTGGGTAGTAGGTCACACCAAGTCAAAAATCGAAAATTTAAGGAAAGGATTATCTCCTTTCTATGAACCTGGTCTTGAGGAGCTGATTAGACATAACTTAGGTGCAGGAAGACTCCATTTCACTCTAGATTATAGACAAGCCCTGGCTTTAGCAAAAGTAATTTTTATCTGTGTCGGTACACCGTCAAAGACTAGCGGTGAAGCAGATTTATCTGCGGTTTTTTTTGTTGCAAAACAGATTGGTAAAAACTTGATGAACTATGCTGTAATAGTGACCAAAAGTACCGTTCCTGTCGGGACGAATCGTAAAATAGCTTCTGTTATAAAGAAATATAAGCAGGCTGAATTATTTGACGTAGCCTCGTGTCCTGAATTTTTAAAAGAAGGAAGCGCAATTTCTGATTCATTAAACCCTGACAGGATAGTGATTGGATCAGATAGTCCAGTAGCCCGAGATATTCTTTTAGATTTGCATAAGTCCATCGATGGTGAACGGATTGTAACCACAATTGAAACTGCTGAGATGATTAAGTACGCTTCTAATGCTTTGCTGTCAGTAAAGATATCTTTTGCCAATGCCATGTCATTTATTTGTGAAGAAGTGGCAGCTGATGTTGAAATGGTTTTAACCGGAGTTGGTTTGGATAAAAGATTGGGAAGGTCATTTTTATATCCGGGCGTAGGCTATGGCGGCAGTTGTTTCCCAAAAGATGTAAAGGCGCTGATTGCCATTGCGAAAAAGTACGGATACGATTTCGAGCTCTTAAAAGCAGTTAATGAAATAAATTCAGATGCAAAAAATAAATTTGTGGAAAAGGTGATTAAAACACTAGGCGGTGTTAAAGGTAAAACTCTGTCAGTATTGGGTCTGGCGTTTAAACCAAATACTGACGACATGCGTGAAGCTCCGTCAATTGATATAATTAACAAACTGCAAAAGTATGGAGCGAAGATCAAAGCATATGATCCGGCGGCAATGGATAACGCTTCCAAAGTTTTAAAAAACGTAATATATTGTAAAAGTCCAAAAGAAGCTTCAAATGGAGTTGATGCATTGATTATATTAACTGAATGGAATGAATTCAAGCAACTGGATTTAAATGACATTAAAAAAGTCATGCATCATCCATATCTTTTTGATGGCAGAAATATTTATGACCCGGAGGCGTTAAAAAAAACAGGATATTATTATAAAGGTGTTGGTAGAATTTAAAGAGGAGGAAAAATGGTGAGTAAAACAGGAAATAAGAAAGCGTTGATTACCGGTATAACTGGTTTTGCAGGCAGTCATCTGGCGGAACTTTTATTAAGCGAAAAAGTTGAGGTTCATGGTATCCAGCGTTGGAGATCAAAGAGTGATAATATCGACGATTTTAAAGAAAAAATACATTTTCACGAGGCAGATCTGTTAGATGCTCATTCTTTGTATAAAGTTATAGATGAGGTCAGACCGAGCTTTATTTTCCATTTAGCGGCCCAATCTTATGTTCAGTCATCATGGGCTTCTCCAGCTAATACTTTAGAAGTCAATATCATCGGTACCGTACATTTATTTGAGGCGGTAAGAAAAAGTGAGCTGAATATTCCTATTCAGATAGCCTGTTCTTCAGAAGAATATGGTAAGGTTTTACCCGATGAATTACCAATTAGAGAGACTAATCCTCTGAGGCCATTGTCTCCCTATGCAGTTTCAAAAATAGCTATGGATTATTTAGGTTATCAATATTATCGGAGTTACGGAATGAAAATTATTAGAACCAGAGGGTTTAACCACACAGGTCCGAGACGAGGAGATGTTTTTGCTGAATCCACTTTTGCAAAACAAATTGCTGAGATAGAGAAGGGTAAGAAAGAGCCGGTTGTCCATGTAGGAAATTTAGAGGCAAAAAGGGATTATACAGATGTACGTGACATGGTGAAAGCCTACTATTTGTCAGTTCAAAAATGCCAGGCAGGCGAAGTCTATAATATCGCCACAGGTAGTGCTTGGAAAATTGGCGATGTTTTAGACTTTATGCTTTCCTTGAGCAAGAAAAAAATAAAGATCATCGAAGACAAAGATAGAATGCGTCCGTCTGATGTAGCAGTTTTAATTGGGGATGCTTCTAAATTTAGAAACCAAACAGGCTGGAAACCGGAGATACCATTTACAAAAACGATGACTGATTTACTGAACTATTGGCGTAAGAGAGTATAGAAAAGATGTTAGAGAATGAAAATAGCAAAAAAATATCTGATAACAGGTGGAGCCGGATTCATCGGATCGCATTTATGTGATAAGATGCTTGAAGATGGGAATGAAGTATATTGTATAGATAATCTTATCACAGGAAGTAAGAAAAATATTTCCCATCATTTTACCAATCCGAGGTTTCATTTTATTGATCATGATGTTATAAAACCCTTAAATGATCAGCTTATTCGTCAAATAAAAGGTCTGGATTACGTATTTCATCTGGCTTCTCCAGCTAGTCCGCCACAGTATCTCAAATTATCAATAGAGACATTACTTGTCAACTCAATTGGAACATATAATTTACTGGAGTTAATAAAAGAATCCAGGGCAATTTTTATCCTGGCATCTACCTCTGAAGTGTATGGAAACCCAATCGTACATCCTCAGAAAGAAAACTACTTCGGTAATGTTAACCCTGTCGGTCGAAGAGCTTGTTATGATGAGGGTAAACGATTTTCCGAAAGTTTAACGATGGAATTTTATCGTAAATATCATCTTAAAACTAGAATTGTGAGAATTTTTAATACCTTTGGGCCTAGAATGCAGGTGACTGATGGAAGAGTAATTTCTAACTTCATAACTCAAGCTTTGTCAAATAAGGATCTGACTGTTTATGGAAGCGGTAGTCAGACCAGGTCATTTTGTTATATCACTGACATGGTGGAGGGACTGATCAAAGTTTCAAGGGGTATGAATTTAGATGGAGAAGTAATTAATTTAGGCAACAGGGATGAAAAATCAATTAATCAAATAGCTGGACTTATTATTAAACTTTCCCGATCCAACTCTGAGGTTGTCAAAGTTTCAGCAAGGATTGAAGATGATCCTGACAGACGTCAACCCGATATTACAAAAGCGGTTAAACTCACTGGTTGGCAACCCAAAGTCACACTGGAGAAAGGACTTATCAAAACCATCGAATACTTCAGAAGTTTATGAAGATAGTTCATATTATTCCCACCTTTAATGAAAAAGAAAATATTGGTCAGATTATTGAGGTTATAACTTTGGTAGGAAAAAAATATCCTCAGTGGCAGAATGAAATATTGGTTGTTGATGATTATTCTCCAGATGGAACAGCACAATTAGTCATAAAGTTGCAAAAAAAATATCGCCATCTTCATTTACTGCAAAAAAAGAAAGAAGGTTTAGGTCGGGCATTAATATATGGTTATGACTATGCCATAAAAAAATTAAAAGCGGATGTGGTAATTCCCAATGACGCTGATTTTCAATGGGATCCAAAAGATTTCCCCAAACTTATTAGAAAGATAGAAGAAGGTTATGATGTGGTAGTGGCTTCCCGGCATATAAAAGGGGGGTCGGTAATCGGCTGGAATTGGTTCAGAAAGCTCAATCATGATATTTCAAATTATTTATTAGCCTGGTGGGTCGCTGGAGTAAAAGAAGTTAAAGATCATGCAGGTAACTTTAAAGCTCTCAGAGTCAAAGGTTATTTGGATAAGGTACCGCTCTCTCAAATGGAAAATGCAGGTTTTTCCTTTCAGTTACATATATTATATGAGCTGTCAAAAGTAGGGGCTAAGTTTATAGAAGTTCCGGTAGTGTTTCGGGAAAGAAAATTGGGTCAATCCAAAATAGGTTTCAACCGCTATTACCTTCGAGATATTATCGAATATATCAGAAGCAGTATATTGATTAGACTTGAGAGATCTCCAAGTTTTTTTAAATACCTTGTCGTGGGAGGAACCGGTTTTACGATCCAGCTTGTCTTGGAGTACTTACTAATTCTAATTGGTCATTTCGAGGAAAGTAACGCTGTTTCACTTGGGGCTGAAGCCGCGATAATTTCAAATTTTTTCCTGAATAATTACTGGACTTTTTCTGGTAAAAAAATCAGGGGACTTAGATTATTACGCAAATTTCTCCAGTTTAATTTTGTTTCAATAGGTTCCATCATTATTCAAAAAGCGGTGATTATGATCGGAACAATTTTTATCAGCCGTGATATTTACTTCGTTTTAATTTTAAACGTCATCACGATAATCTTTTTGGTTATTCCTTATAGCTATTTCATCTATAACCGTTTTATCTGGAAAACCAAGAAAAAATAAATGACGAAAAAATATCTCTTTATTTTCATCCTTATTGTTCTTTTGGGAGCATGGCTTCGATTTTACAGAATTAGAGAATACATAACCTTTCTGGGTGATGAGGGTAGAGACCTAATAGTAGTCAAAAGGATGTTGATTGATCATAAGTTTACCTTGTTAGGACCTATTACAAGCGTGGGTTCAATGTATATGGGACCAATCTATTATTATTTTATGGCCCCATTTTTATGGTTATGGAATTATGACCCGGTTGGTCCGGCGGTCATGGTCGCCTTTTTTTCTGTGGCGACACTTATTCTTTTATATCTGCTCTGTGCAGAATTTTTTATCTTTGGAAGTATCGGTTTAATCGCTACGTTTTTATACGCAATTTCTCCACTTCCGATTATCTATGGTCATTCTTCCTGGAATCCGAATATTGTTCCGTTTTTTTCATTACTTACCATTTATTCCCTTTTAAAGGTGGTAGTTAAGGTTGAGAAAAAATGGCTGTCGGTAATTGGATTATCATTAGGAGTCTTATTCCAATTGCACTACGTTTCATTTATGTTTATTCCAATCCTGCTGGGAATTTTGATTTTATTAAAATTTCGTATGACGCTGGTAAATTATCTTAGCCTTATTTTCTTCTTTTTAATCTCTTATTCACCTTTTTTAGTTTTTGAATTCAGGCATCAATTTGTAAATCTCGGAGGAGCATGGCGTTTCATTTTGGAAAATAATAGGAATAATATTGAATTAGTAACCCGGCTTGGTCTAGCTTGGCATACGATTACCGATGTTTTCGTCCGTATTTTTTGGCGCCTGATAGTTATTGAAAACGCGGAATTTACTAAATTATTTATAGTTTTATTGAGCGTTCTAATAATATGGAGTTGGAATTATTTTAAGAAACGCCCCAAAAGTTTTTTAACCCTAAAAGTAATCTTGTTATGGCTGGGAATTGGTATTCTTTCTTTTGCACTATATCAAGGGAGTATTTATGATTACTATTTCGGCTCTCTATTTCCAGCCCCTTTTATTCTTACCGGAGTGGCTATCTTTATATTAGGTAGAATTAGTAATTTCGGCAAGTATATTTCTTATCTAATATTCATTATCTTATGTTTTTTTAATCTCAAAAACAGTCCTTTACGAATTCCACCAAGCAACCTAGTAAAAAATACTGAAATTATTGCCAGATTCGTATATGATAAGACAGAAGGTAAGCCATATAATTTTGCTCTGATTGCCGGAAAAAATTCTGATCATGCTTATCGTTATTTTCTTGAGCTTTGGGGCAGATCACCCATAACTCTCGAAATTCCGCAGAAGGATTCCGAGCGGAAATCAGTTACTGATCAATTATTGGTTATCTGTGAAGAAAAAGTATGTCAGCCGCTAGGACATCCTTTATGGGAAATTGCTGGATTTGGGATGGCAGAAATAACCGATGAATGGACTGTTGTAACAGCAAAAGTTTTTCGTTTAATTCCCCTTAAAGAATCAAAGGAATCTTAAAAAACATGAACAATATTTATTTATCTGTGATTATTCCCTGCTATAACGAGGAAAGAAATATCAGGCTTGGAGCGTTGGAGAACGTAGCCCATTTTCTGAACAAAAAAATTTTTCCTTGGGAGGTCTTAATCGTTGATGACGGAAGCCAGGACGAAAGCCCGGATCTTATTAAGAAATTTATTAATGAACATTCCAATTTTAAGCTTTATACCATCAAACATCAGGGGAAAGCCTCTGCTGTAGTTGCCGGTGTCGAAAACGTGAGCGGAGAATATATTCTTTTTACTGATTTGGATCAGGCTACGCCCTTAAACCAGATAGACGTATTACTTCCCTGGTTTAATAAAGGATACGATCTTATTATCGGGTCCAGAAATAATAAACGTCGGGGCGCACCGTTTCTACGAGTTGCTATGGCTAGAGGTTTTATGTGGCTAAGGAATATAATACTAAACTTAGGGATCAGGGATACCCAATGTGGATTTAAAGCATTTACCAAAGTCGCCGCCAACAAAATTTTCCCCAGATTAAAAGTATTTGGTCTAAACAGAAAAGTTCATGGCTCCACCGTGACGGCTGGATTTGACGTAGAACTTCTCTTTGTCGCTAAAAAGCTTGGCTTTAAAATCGTTGAAATTCCGGTTGAATGGCATTATCAGGAGACCAGACATATCAATGCAGTCAGAGATTCCTGGGAAGGTCTATTAGATCTTGTGAAAATACGTTTGAACAGTATGCTGGGAGTATACGAAAATAGGTAATCATTACATGGACAGTAAGAAATTTTTACTTATCTCTCTTTTAGTTTCCGGAGTTCTTTTTTTGTTTTCAATTTATACCTACACCCAGATCGATTTGAATCTCACACTCTCGTCTAATATATACTATCAAGACATTCAAAAAACTCTTATTTATCTGGGTTATTTTAACCGTTCTCTCTCAACTTTAATATTTTTAATTTTTATCATTGCTTTGTTTGTTATTTATTTCATTTTAATCAGACTTGTAAATCAGGAAGAATTGACAAGGAATCAAATTATCTGTTTGGTGATGATTACGGTATGTTTTTTGATTTTTGCCTATCCGGCATTTTCACACGATATTTTTAATTATATGTTTGATGCCAGAATTATTACAAAGTATCACCTTAATCCCTATTTATATAAAGCCCTGGATTTCCCCGATGATCTATGGATTCGTTTTATGCATTGGACTCATCGGACATATCCTTATGGGCCTGTCTGGTTAATTATCACTTTACCATTATCAATACTGGGATCGGGGAAGTTTGTACTTACCTTACTTCTTTATAAATTAGCCTTTGCATTTTTTCATTTGGGTAACATTTTTATAATTTACAAATTACTATCTAGATTGAAGGCAAAAAATACCTTCTCCGGGGTTGTTTTTTATGCCTTTAATCCGTTAGTGATAATAGAATCACTGGTTAGTCCGCATAACGAAGTGATGATGCTTTTTTTTCTACTTTTATCTTTATATCTTTTTTACACTCAAAAAAATTATATAAAAGGAGCTATCTGCCTATTTCTTTCCATAGGGATTAAATTTCTGACCATCATCCTGATGCCATATTTCATTTGGAAAAAATTTATCCTTAAGGAAAAATCAGCAAATTTTAACCTGATGTATATTTATTTACTATTAGCTTTGGTGATATTTTTTGAGACACTCTACCGGGAACCTTATCCATGGTATTTCATTATTCTGATCGGGACAGGATCATTGATTCTGCAAATGAAATATGTCTACGGGATATCAACTGTTATAAGTCTGGCAGCCATCCTGCGCTATGCCCCGTATCTTTATACAGGCAGTTATACGGATTGGGTTGTTCTTATGCAAAATATATTGTTTATAACTGGCCTAACTTTTTTCCTTTGTTTTGTGATATTGGATATAATCAGATTAAAGATCAAAAAGAGTTTATGATCGAAATAATTCCGATTATTTGTGTTGTCCTATTAACCTTCATAACCCGGGTTTATAATTTATTAAATATCCCCATTTTTACAGATGAAGCAATTTACATACGCTGGGCTCAAATAGGTTTGGCAGATCCGGCTCACAGGTTTATCGCTTTGACAGACGGTAAACAACCGCTTCTGACGTGGTTAATGTATCCGTTCCTGAAAGTATTTTCTGATCCTCTACTTGCCGGCAGAATGGTATCCGTATTATCAGGGATGATTAGCGTAGTTGGAGTGTATTTTGTCTCAAAGGAATTATTTAACAAAAAAACAGCCTTAGCAAGTTCACTTATTTATGTATTTACGCCCTTCATGCTTATCTATGATCGTTTGGCGCTTATGGATAGCTTACTTTCGTGTTTTGGAATTTGGAGTCTCTATTTGGCTACCATACTTATTCGTCGTCTGAGGCTGGATACTGCTTTAATTTTAGGGATGGTGATTGGTTTAGGACTATTAACCAAATCCTCAGCTTTTTACTATTTACTTCTGGCTCCTTCAAGCTTAATCGTATTTGACTTTCGGATTAAAAATAGAACCAGGCGTTTAATAAAATGGCTGGGTTTATTTGGTTTAAGTTTTTTTATCGCTCAAATTATGTATAACAGTTTGAGGCTTTCTCCATGGTTTTATCTTATAAGACAAAAGAATTATTCATTTATCCTGACTCTTTCCGAATTTCTCCTTTCACCATTTGCCCTGTTTATTTCAAATATGAGGGGGTTATGGGAATGGTTAAGTGGATACCTGACTCTACCTTTAATAATAATTGTGATTATCGGAGGTGTTAGAGCATTAATAAGAAAAGATCTTAAAGTTTTATATTTATTTTTATGGTTTTTTACTCCTTTTATTTCGCTGGCATCTTTTGGAAAAGTAATATTTCCCCGCTTTATGCTTTTTATGGTTATTCCACTCCTGATTATTGCCGGAAACACTCTAACTTTATTTTTAAATAGGGCCAAGCAAAAAATAATTTGGGGCGTTTTTGTAATTATTTTAGTGTTTGCTCTTCCTTTATATAATACATATCTGGTACTCTATTCTCCTTCGGATGTCATAATTCCACAGGTGGATAGGAATCAATTATTTGATGATTGGCCGTCCGGATTTGGGGTAAGAGAAGTAATCGACTATTTAAATGAAAAATCAAAAGACGGGAAGATCGTTATAGGCACTGAAGGGACATTTGGATTATTTCCAACGGTATTTGAGATATATCTGGGTTTAAATAGGAACGTTGAGATTCATGGATATTGGCCGGTTGGTGAAGTTCCTTCAGAATTATTAGCCGCAGCCACACAATACCCTACATATCTTATCTTTAAAGAAAAACAGGAAATTCCTTCCAGCTGGCCATTAGTTCTAATTAGTAAGTACCAGAGGGGCAGAGGTAATACATACCTCCTTTTTTATCAAGTACTTGCAAAAAATAAAAGAAAGTAAACTAAATACTAGGTGCATATGAAAAAATTCATTCTCTTGTTTCTAATTGTTATTGTTATTTTTCTTTATACCAGGCCCTTTTTTCATAGTGGATTTATTACTACCCATGACGGAGAGTGGTCTATCGTAAGGTTATCTGAGATGTATCGGGAATTAAAAGATGGTCAATTTCCTCCGCGCTGGTCGGATTATCTTAACCACGGATATGGTTATCCTCTATTTTTATTTACTTACCCGATGCCTTTTTATCTGGGTTTAATTTTTAAATTAGCCGGTTTCGGATTTATAAGTTCTATAAAAATTCTTTTCGTTGTAAGTGTCTTAGTATCAGGACTGGCAATGTTTGAGCTGGGAAGAGAACTGATAGACGATTATGCGGGTTTGTTGTCTTCGATATTCTATATTACGGTTCCTTATAGACTGGTAGACCTATACGTACGTGGTTCTATTGGCGAATCTCTGGGTTTTGCCTTGCTTCCTTTATTATTTCTTTTGGCATTGAGATTTATCCGTCGACCGACTAGTTTTAGTTTTAGTTTGCTTTGTTTAGCGCTGGCTTCTTTAGTTTTGATACATAACGTAACCGCCATCTTATTTTTTCCGGTCTTTTTAGGTTTCTTTATTGCAGTTACGTTTATTCAAAAAAAACATAACTTCATTTTTTCGATTAAGTATTTAATATTAATAATATTGGTAAGCTTAGGACTTTCTGCTTATTTTTTTATTCCTGCACTAGTTGAAAAAAAATATCTCGTACTTTCAACTATGAAACTGGCTGATGTTTCAGAAAACTTTATCCGTATTACTGATTACCTCAACTCTCAATGGAGTTATGGAAGCAAACCGTCGGTCAGATTAGGGGAAACCCTTATTATTTCTTCATTAATCTCACTGAGTCTGGGGCTTGTCTTAGGTAACAAGGTTAAAAATAAATTTTTTCCACTATTACTTTTCATCCTAATGTCACTTGGATTTATAATCTTCTTTTCGAATTCAGCTTCAAAGATATTTTGGCAGTTTCCGCCGCTGTCGTGGATAGACTTTCCTTGGAGACTGACTCTGATTTTAGTATTTTTGCTGTCATTTTCTACTATTTTTCTGGCTTTAAATAAATATTCAAAAACGATTGGCATAATTTTGGTGCTTTTTGCTATTTTTGGTAATCTCAATTTTGTGAATCCTAGCGGATATATAGATAAGGAAGATGCTTATTATCTGACTAACGACGCAACGACCACCTCCAAAGATGAATTGATGCCGGTTTGGGTTGTTGATAAGCCTAAAAATCGTTTTCAAAAAAAAGTCGAAATTCTAGAGGGGTTAGCTCAAGTTCGAGATTTACAATATAATTCTAAGCAAATTAATTTTCAGCTTGATCTATTTTCAGATAGTCTTGTGAAGATAAATACAGTTTATTTTCCCGGCTGGCAAATCACCGCCTCATCAAAGATTATCCCGATTTCTTATCATAACTCAAATGGTACTATACAGTTCTGGTTGAATTCCGGGACTTATACAATCCGGGGAAATTTTAGGGAAACTCCAATAAGGTATTACTCAAACCTTCTATCAATAATTTCTTTGTTGTTTTTAGCTTTGATAAATATTGTTTCCCTGAAATACAAAAAAATATTTTCATGATATGATTAAACGTAAATTAACCCTCTTTCTCATTTTTTTCCTTTTGATTCTGTCGCTTCCATCCGTTAAACCGTTTATAAACCGCGGCTTTTTCCCCATGCATGACGATACCCAACCGGCGAGAGTTTACGAGATGGCAAAAGCATTATCCTATGGGCAATTTCCAGTCCGCTGGGTTCCTGATCTGGGTTATGGTTACGGTTATCCGCTTTTTAATTACTATGCGCCATTACCTTACTATGCAGGCGCCATTTTTTCTCTTTCGGGATTGGACGCTATTATTTCTGCAAAAATAATGTTTGTAATCGGAATCATATTGGCAGGCATCACGATGCTTCTGCTGGTAAATTATTTAGCCAACCCTTCTGCTGGTATTGCCTCAAGTCTTCTATATCTTTACGCTCCTTACCATGCCGTCAATATTTATGTCAGAGGAGCGGTGGGGGAAATATACGCTTATGGTTTTATGCCTCTTTATATTTTAGGCCTGGTTATGATAATTAATAAAACCAAAAAAGATGTGAGAAACGGAATCATTTTAAGCTCCATCGGTTTAGCCGGTATAATCCTTTCCCATAATATTCTTGGGATGATAACTGGCTATTTTACGTTAGCTTTTATGATACCGTATTTAATTTATTTGATTATAAAAAAGAGTAAACTTACCGTTTTTTTTGTTCTAACGTTAGCATTATTCATGGGTGTTGGACTTTCAGCTTTTTTTGCCTTGCCTGCGATTGCAGAGAAAGATTATAGTAATGTATCCAAAATAATATCAGGAGGAAGTGATTATTACTTGCATTTTGTAACTTTAACTCAGCTGTGGGATTCCAGTTGGGGTTTTGCCGGTTCTGCCCCAGGTGTTGAAGATGGTATGTCGTTTAGAATCGGTAAGCTCCACGTCATTTTTGCGAGTATTTCTATTATCCTGCTTGTATTTTTTTATTATTGGAAAAGGATTCCAAGACTTAATCTAAGAACCAAGCAACCAGTAAAAGGATTATACCCAATTCTTGTAATTATGTTCTTTATTTCAATTTTTTTAATGATCGAACAATCGAGTTATATCTGGAAAAATCTACCCGGGTTCTCTTTTATACAGTATCCTTGGAGGTTTTTAAATTTTACTGTTCTCTACGCTTCAATTCTCATTTCCGTATTATTTCTTGCCCTAAAAAAAAACCACCAATTGTATTTATGTTTACTTATCTTACTGCTGGTATTAGGGTCTTACCCGAATCTGTTTACACCTCAAGCGATTCGATCTGTGAAGTTGGAAGATTATGTAAGTTACGATAATTTACGCAATAAGATTTCCAAAATCTCCGATGAATACCTGCCTGCCAATTTTGTAACTCCCAACCCCCCCAACGATCTATTCAGTATTGATCCGACAAACCCAGAGGTACAGATTAAGACATTGCATGACACTCCAACACAAAAGTCGTATATCTTGAATTCTAAAAGGTCGATTGATTTTTATCCCAATATTACTTATTTTCCCAGTTGGCGAGCAACTCTTGATGATACGGTTATAACCATTAATAATTATCAGGGAAAAATTGGATTAGTGATTCCTGAAGGACAACATAGTTTAATTCTAAGTTTTGTTAACACCCAAATCCAACTGTTATCAAATTTTATTTCCCTTTCTTCCTTAATTTTGTTAGTATATGTATCATTGTTTTGGAAAGCAAAAATATATGTTTAAAAAGAAATCTGTTGAAGTAGTCGTACCTATCTATAACGAAGAGCTGGAACTGGCGACAAACATTATTAAACTACATTCTTATCTGAAGAAAAATCTAGTTAAATACAAATGGAAGATTACAATTGCTGATAACGCTTCAAAAGATAAAAGTTTGTTTATCGCTGAAAAACTCGCCAAAAGATTAAACAATGTGGGATTTATTCATCTTGACAAGAAAGGTAGAGGTAGAGCGGTAAAAAAAGCTTGGGGAATGAGTCCGGCAGATTTATTAGTCTATATGGATGTTGATTTATCTACAAATCTAGCTAATCTCCCTCAATTATTATCTGCCTTGACCAAAGGATATGATATCGCAATTGGTTCAAGATTACTTTCAAAATCTAGAGTGATTAATAGACCAATAAAGAGAGAAATTATGTCTCGCGGATATAACATTTTGATAAAATTATTTTTCGGCACTCATTTTTCTGATGCGCAATGTGGATTTAAAGCTGTAACTAAAAAAATAGTTAACAAATTGATACCCCATATACTTGATAATGCCTGGTTTTTTGATAGCGAACTCTTAATAATAGGAGAGAAAGCAGGTCTTAAGATTTATGAAGAACCGGTAACCTGGATTGATAATCCGGGTTCGACTGTCAGGGTATTACATACGATTAAAGGTGATCTATTAGGTCTTTGGAGATTATTTTGGTCTCGTCCTTGGAGAAGATTGTCAGGTAATTTATGATAAAACGATTACTTATCACTGGTGGCGCAGGATTTATTGGTTCTAATTTAGCGAAGCATTTTTTAGAAAAAGGATATCAGGTTACGATATTTGATAATTTTGTCCGCTTAGGAACTGATGATAATGCATCCTGGCTAAAAAAATTATTTCCCCAAATAACCATAATCAAAGGAGACATAAGAAATTATCAGGAAATACAAAAGGCTGTGGAAAATATAGATATCATCTTTCATTTAGCAGCTCAAGTTGCCGTGACGACTTCTGTAATTGATCCCAAAACGGATTTCGATATCAACGCTCTGGGAACTTTTAATTTACTCGAAGGGGTAAGAAAAGTAGGTCATAAACCGATCTTGATTTATTCTTCAACCAATAAAGTTTACGGTGAGATGGGGTCTGTTGGAATCAAAGAAAAATCTGGTAGATATGATTATAAAAATTTACCGTTTGGGATCTCAGAAGAGACTAATCTGGATTTTCATTCCCCCTATGGCTGTTCAAAAGGTTCTGCCGATCAATATGTAAGAGACTACGAAAGAATCTATGACCTACCTACCGTAGTCTTTCGTCAATCTTGTATTTACGGTCCTAGGCAGTTTGGATTGGAAGATCAGGGTTGGATCGCCTGGTTTATAATCGCAATTACTTTAGATAAACCCGTTACAATTTACGGAGATGGTAAACAGGTACGCGATGTTCTTTACATAGATGATCTGGTTAGACTTTTTGAAGTCGCTATCGAAAAAATTCATCTTGCAAGGGGTAAAGTCTACAACGTGGGCGGAGGTAGGAAAAATACCTTAGCGGTTTGGAGTGAATTTAGTCCGATTTTAACCAAGCTGGTTGGAAAAGTGATAAAAGTTAAGTTTGACAACTGGAGACCAGGTGATCAGAAAGTTTATATCAGTGACATCAGGCTGGTAGAAAAAGAATTAGGTTGGAAGCCAAAAGTAAAAGTTGAAGAGGGAATTAGAATTTTATATAACTGGGTACAGAAAAACAAAACTTTATTTATCAAATGACTCGATATAAGAGAATATTAGTTACCGGCGGAGCCGGATTTATCGGTTCTCATTTAGTGGATCGTCTTATCGATAAGGGTTATAAAGTGAGAGTGTTGGATAATTTGTATCCCCAAATACACCCCTTTGGTAAACTCCCCAATTACTTTAATAAAAAAGCAGAGTTCATCAAAGGTGATGTCACAAGCAGAAAAGACTGGTTAAAAGCTCTACGTGGCGTTGAAGCTATTTATCACTTTGCCGCCGCAGTCGGTGTAGGTCAAAGTATGTATGAAATCGAACATTATGTCAAAGTAAATAGTTTAGGAACGGCAATTTTCCTTGATATTCTGGCAAATAAAAAACACACCGTAAAGAAAATAATCGTTGCCGCCTCAATGAGTTCTTACGGGGAAGGAAGCTATAATTGTGGTGAGTGCGGTTTAGTTAGGCCCTCTCTTCGAAGTCATGAACAATTAGCCAGGCAAGATTATAACGTTTACTGTCCCCAGTGTAGCAGGATTGTTTCACCTGTTGCCACAAATGAAGAAGTTAAACAGAATTCTAATTCCATCTATGCGTTGGGAAAGAAAGAGCAAGAAGAAATGGTGTTAAATATTGGCATAGCATATAAAATTCCAGCCGTAACCTTAAGATATTTTAACGTTTTTGGAACCAGACAGAGCCTTTCTAACCCATATAATGGAGTTGTCGCTATTTTTATGAGCAGAATTAAAAACGGCAAACCACCGATTATTAATGAAGATGGACTTCAGTCCAGAGATTTCATCCATGTTAAAGACGTAACTTCAGCCAATATTGCCGCTTTAGAGAAGGATGAGGCCAATTATCAAATTTTTAATGTTGGCTCTGGAAAACCGATTCCGATTGTAAGAGTGGCGGAAATATTAATTTCTTTATACAAAAGCAAGTTGAAACCGGAAGTTACTTTCAAAGTCAGAAAATTAGACGTGAGGCATTGCTTTGCGGATATTAGTAAGATCTCTCAACTTCTTGAATGGAAACCAGAAGTAGAATTCGAAGATGGGTTAAAAGAAATTATTTCCTGGAGTCAAAGCGAAAAGGCGGTTGATAAGTTAGATTCTGCTTTACGAGAGTTAGAGCGTCGGGGTCTTCGATGAAAATCTCCTTTATCATCCCATTCCACAACGAGGAAAAAAACTGTCAGTTGATGATTGAGAAAGTTATCAAATTTGCCCGAGTAAATAAACTTGCATTTGAAATGGTTCCTGTCGATGATAGAAGTGATGATGATACCAGAAAAATATTGTTAAAAATGGCCAAAAAATATCCTCAAGTCCAGCCCGTATTCAGAAATCACGATGGTGAAGAAAAAGGCAACACTATGGGAAAAACACTCATTTTTGGTACCAAATCAGCAAAAGGGGATATTATTATCTGGACAATGGGCGATTTAGCGGATGACCCTTCTACTTATACCGATATAATCCAAAAATTAAATTCTGGGTATGATATGGTTTTTGGATCTCGTTATATGCCCGGTGGATCAAGGGGGAATTTAGATTTAATAAAAGCCTTTTTAAGTTCATGGGGTACGAGATTAGCAAGGTTGTTATTTGGGATACCGGTTCACGATATTACTAATGCCTTTAGGGGATTTAGGAAAGTGATGTTTAATAATATAATTCTTACTTCAACGGGATTTAGTATTTCTCCAGAATTTGCTATCAAAGCTTATCTTGCCGGATATAGACTTAGTGAGGTACCTACAGTCTACACTAATAGAGTTGCTGGTTTATCAAGTTTCAAGCTTTATTATATGACGGTTAGTTATCTTAAATTATACTTTTCCCTATTTATAAAATATATAATTCTGCGGCAAAAACATGATTTTATGCTTGGGAATTTTTAACTCTTTAACCACGATTTTTTATATTTATTAAAGCTATTATCTGCAATCGCCATTCGAATCTCTTCCATAAGTTGACCAAAAAAGTATAAGTTATGAAGTGTTGCCAATCGAAAAGCCAATAGTTCTTTTGAGCGGAATAAATGGTGTAAGTATGCTCTGGAATAGTTTTGACAAGTAAAACATTTACATTTCAAAACTGGCGCTTTCTTTTCAAGCGCGTTTTCAGATTTAGTGATATCATAACGGAATTTATTTTTTAGCCCCTTTTTTTTATCAAATATCCAACCCATTCTGCCCAGTCTTGTTGGGGTGACACAGTCTAAACTATCAATACCATATCCTACGCTCATTAAGATATCTTCTATTTCTCCAATACCCAAAAAGTGGACAGGTTTTTGTTGGGGTAAAAGAAAAGGCATAGTCCAATCAAGTACTGAAAACACTTTTTCTCTAGGTTCACGGCTATTGGCAACACTTCCGATGGCAAATCCCTCAAACGGAAGATTGCTCATAAAATTTGCGGAAATTTGGCGGAGATCCCTGAAAACCGATCCCTGTACAATTCCATAGAGAGCCTGACCATCTTTCTTTGCTTTTTGGGCCAGACACGTTTTAGCCCAAGTATGAGTTCGTTCCATAGATTTTTTCGCGTAGTTTTTTTCGATAGGATAAAACGTGCATTCGTCAAAAGACATCATGATATCCGAATTCAATTTTTGCTGTATCGCAATCGATTCTTGAGGACCTAAAAAAACGGTTTGGCCATCCCAAATTGATTTGAACGATATTCCTTTGTCGGTAATTTTAACCAGTCGTTGTGGATCACTTATATTTTGTCGAGGGCCGTGTTCACCTAAGCTAAATGCTTGAAAACCTCCGGAGTCAGTCATTAAAGAGCTTTTCCAGTTCATGAATTGATGAAGACCTCCAAAATGATTTACAATTTTGATACCAGGGTGGAAAATCATATGGTACGTATTTACGAAGAAGACGTCTATTAGGCAATATTTTATTTCGTCGGAGGTTAATGATTTAATACTTGCAGACGAACCAACTGGTACGAATGCAGGAGTGCGTATTTTCCCATGAGAAGTAAATATTTCTCCCAGTTTAGCATTTGATTTATTATCAGAGCTAAGTATTTCGAAGCGAAATTTTTTCATGTTTTCCGGTATAATACTGATATATTTTATGCATTATATATTAATCAAATGAAAAAGTATCAATATTCGAAATTCCATATCTATATTTTACTATTGTTAATTATTTTGGTTTCCGGCCTTCTTTATAAGAATTCTTTTACGGCCTACTTTTTTCAAGACGACTGGTTTTCCTTACGAATGAGCAACGCTAAAAATATCCAGGAAGTGATTGCTTTTTTTATTCCCAGATCTGACGTTGTATATTATAGACCGCTTGGAATGCAGATCCCTTTTTATATATTACATAGACTCTTTGGTTTAAATTCAATTCCATATCACATATTAATTTTCCTGACTCATTCAGTTAACATTTGTCTGATATTTTTCCTTATCAAACTTTTCACCAAAAAGAATTTTATTCCACTTTTAGTTTCTTATTTATATTCTATATCCCTGATTCACTATATCCCATTTTACTGGTTTGCCACCTATGCTTTTGTATTCGGACCGACTCTTTTTTTTCTTACCTTTATACTATTCAAATTATTTATTGACAACAAAAAAAAGATCTATTATTTTTTATCGTTAATTACGTTTTTAATAGGTCTTTTGATAAATGAGATGTTACTGCC
>Ga0155721_105_pt2 | contig 33505 bp, 35 predicted proteins | sample RifCSPlowO2_01_FD_107377 | JGI IMG/M metagenome (GOLD analysis project Ga0155721, IMG submission 107377) | Candidatus Gottesmanbacteria bacterium RIFCSPLOWO2_01_FULL_39_12b
ACTCCAGCCAGCAGATATTGCCACCACGGCCGAGGAGCCGCAGGGGCGCGGGGAGCCGCGGGAATAGCCGGCAAGTTCGCCGGGTCAATCCCGCTCGGTGTGGCATCCGTCGCCAATGTATTGATTTGGGCGTTAAGGCGCGCACGAAGTGTGACCATGTCGCCCACCGTCCGCAGCCCGAGCGCCAAGCAGGCGCGTCTGAGCTCCTCCTCTGTCCGAGCGGCATCCGCCACCCAGGCGAGGGCGTCAACTTTATTGAGCATTTCCTCATCTCCTTGTTTTATGCTCTTCAAGTTAGATCTGCCTCAATTCCTCTTCCGAAGGAATTTTTGGCGCGCACGTGCGTATCCGTCCGATCTCGCTTTCGTTGTTTTGCCCGATTGCAAAACAGTAAGCGAAGCCCATTTTTAGGTTTTCTCCTTTCTAGGGCACTTAATCGTGGATACCGGAAACACGATAGACAATTGTTGTGAGTTGTGGGTTGTTGGTTGTGGGTTTAAAATAAATTATGAGTAAGATTACAAAACTATCAGATATTGAAATCTATAAAGACGCTCTTGTTCTTGCAAGAGATATTTATTCTCTCACAAGAAATATAAAATTGTCAAAAGATTTTTCAATTATTGATCAATTACGTCGCGCTTCATTATCTGTTCCCGCAAACATTGCAGAAGGATATGGAAGAAAGTCAAAAAGAGATTTTGCTCAATTTCTATCAATCGCACTTGGTTCTATCAATGAACTCATTACATTCCTTGATTTTGTCCGTTTAGAATACGACTTAGATACATGTCAAACGATTGAAAAATACAATATTCTTGCAAAACGAGTTTTTTCTTTTCGATCTTATCTTCTTAATTCTTAACTCACAACTCACCACTCACAACCCATAACTTCTATTGTCTACCAAATTCCCGGTACCCTTTAATCTGTTACCCAAAAGAAAGGAAATACTGTACCCTGAGGACTTAACTGCCTATTAACTATTGACCGCCTATTTTTCACTTGTTAAGATGTAAACATGATCACAAAAAATGATTTCGGTAAATTTGAAAAGCTCATCAGACAAGTAGTTGATGATGAACTGGACAAAAAAATCCCAAACTACATAAAATATTTACCCACAAAAGACGATTTCTTCGGTAAGATGGATGAACTTAGAATAGGATGATTTTAATAAGCAAATAAGTCCCCAGGGACCCTTTTAAAAATGGATGTAAAACTTTACCAGGTTTTACACCATAGATGAGAGTATTTCTAAACTTTCAGTTTAGAAACTCTCATCGATATAGAGATAATTTTTTCTATCCCACAAATCTTTCGATTTAGAGGATAGTCTATCCCACTCATCTTACCGTTCGGCTTTTCAGTACTATTCGTACACGCCTCACGGAGCGATGTTAGCGGGATAGTCCACTGTAGTTCTAAACTAAAGTTTAGAAACAGTGTCCTACCTTCTCGTTTGTTAAAGAGCTTCCCGACTGAGTCGGGATGGTTGTGAGTTGCTTGTTGTAAGTTGTGAGTGCAAATACCCACAACACATAACTCATAACCCACAACTATTTTCAATCCTTCAAGATTTCATAACCGCAATTGGTTACTGATCTTTTCGGAATGATCTGGTTTTACCCAGAATGAAATTCACGATTCAAACATGAATTTCATCCCAGATAAAAATGTGCTATACTTTTTGTATGAGATTTTTTAAATATACCGTTGTTTTTACTCCTGAATCTGACGAACCGGACGTTTATAACGTTTCAGTTCCTGCTTTTCCGGAAATATGCACTTTCGGCACCTCTTACGAGGAGGCAAAATTCATGGCTCAGGATGCTCTTGAACTGGTAATCTTATCACGTCTTGAGGACGGGGAAGAAATCTCTTCTGATAAAAAACCAAAAAAGATGCCAATAAATGCGAAAGTAGAAGAGATTTTTATTTCCGTTAGTCATCAAGTTACAGCATCACCAGCTAAACATGTCAAAACTGCCATCTTTCAAAGCGCGTGAAATACTTGAAATTCTTTTTTCTAATGGTTTTGAAAAAGTAAGAATTTCAGGAAGTCATATCAGACTTCGCAAAGGTAGTGTATACGTTACTGTTCCTTTTCATACAAAAGATTTACCAACTGGTACTTTAAGAAATATAATACGCCAATCACAGCTACCAATTGATTCGTTCAAAAAATAACCTCTCGTTTGTTAAAGAGCTTGTCCCGATTTGATCGGGACGGTTGTGAGTTGTTGGTTGTAGCTGTGAGTGCAAAAAGTACCCACAACCCATAACTCATAACACACAACTATTTTCAATCCTTCAAGATTTTGTAATCGCAAATGATTACTGATCTTTTCGGATAGACCTAAGTCTTCCACCTACGCATAAAGCTTCGGCGAGATAAATTAAACTCAGGATAAAAATCACTCATCGCGATCTTTACTCTGGGTTTAAAAGATCAAAAAATCAATTTATGATTGACAATCATTTACTAAGTGAATATGATAGCTTTGTATGATTACCAAAAAAGATATTTCAGAAACTATTCGAGCAGAACTCAATCCTGTCAAACAAGATATTGCAAAAATAAGAAAAGACGTCAGTATGATCGTCGGATACTTTGACAAAGAATATCTCGATCTACGAAAACGTGTCGAATACATCGAAAAACATCTTGGTATCACAATTCCTTCTTAATGATCATCTTCAACCAAACTCAGATATAAGCGATATATAGAGAAATATTTCTCGTTTTTTAAAGAGCTTTCAAACCTTCAAGATTTCATAGCCGCATTTGACTACTAATCTCTTTCGATTGACCCGGGTTTGAACCCAGGATTAAGTGCGAGAGGAGAGATTCTTCTCGCACCTAACTCTAAGTTCAAACTCCCAACAAAAACCTCCTGCTTCTCTTAGTAGAGTCGTCAGGAGGATAATTTGTTATCCTGCTGGCTCTCTCTACCAGAGGAAAAAAATAATTTTCAATTTTTAATTTCCGATTTTCAAAGAAGCTGTAGCTTTTTTACGAAGGTATAATCCAATGGTCAAAGCGGTACCTATACCTACAAGAGACAATATCCAATGTTCCGGTCCTGCTTTGGGCACTTGGGGTACCACCAGTTCTTTTTCGATACAAAACTGGCTTTCGTCATGGTCAGTTTGACCGTTACTGGCTCTGGAATCGACGATATTGACCGGTTGAGGATTACCGGCTATAGGACAAATGACGTTTCTGTCAGCCGGAAGAAGTGAAGGATGGACAATTCTCCCTCTTAATTGAAAGAGTTGTGAACTGCCCCCTGTCAGGTTTGAGACTGTCCAGGTAAGGGTACGGGTGGTACTGTTATAATTGCCTGTAGCTCCAGTCAAAGACATATAGTCCATGTATTGGGGTAAAGTATCGGCGACAGTAACCGTATCAAGCGTTTCATCGCCCGGATTTTTGACCACAATATTAAAGGTAATAATCCATTCGGGACGATATCTGGGGTCATTGGGACCGAGATTGTCAACGTATACTCCGGTTGAGGGATTGCGGACGGTTTTGTCTATGAGAACCTGTCCGGGTCTGGGACACTGTACACCGCCGCCATAGACAGGGACGCATCCACCACTTGCAGAAACATAAGAGATATTTGTTACTAAGGTTAAAACGACAGCAGTCAAAAAAAAGACTGCCCCGCTAATAATTTTCATATAAAAAATTTGACTAATATTTGGGCAGAAATATTAAGTTTTGGGGATTATAGCACTGGAAAAACTTCTTGTCAAGTACTATAGGGTATGAAGAGCTTGCTCTCTTTGAATGATAGAAGTGGTCCCATGCCCGGGATAAATACTGATTTGTGGATCAAGTTGAAATATCTTCGCCAGTGACTTTTCTAAATCAGAAGGACTGCTGTAAGAAAAGTCAGTCCTTCCTACTGCCCCATCTGCAAAAAGCAAATCACCGGTAAAAAGTATTTTATCTTTTTGGGAAAATAAGCAAACGCTTCCTGGCGTATGGCCCGGTGTGTGGATTACCGTTAATTTATTTTCTCCGATTTTAAGAACATCACCATCAGTCAGGTACTCATCTATGACAGGTTTTATCGCTTCCATATTTAAAAAGTGTCTGGCAGAAGCTTTAAGACTACCCACCAAAAACTCATCTTCTTTATGAACTGCAAATGGAATCGAGTAAGCCAGTTGTAATTCGTAAACGGCCATAATATGGTCAAAATGGCCGTGGGTGGCAATAATTTTTAGAGGTGTTAATTCCAGATCTTTGATTTTTCTCACGATAAAATCCGCTTCGTCACCGGGATCAATTATTAGCGTCTGATTTGATTGGGAATCAACAACTAAGTAACAGTTTGAAAGCATCTGGCCCAATGGAAAAGTATGTATTTGAAGCATTTTGTTATATAATTATACCCTATTTTATGATCGGGAAACTTATCACCAAAAAGCGCCTCGTTATCGCCATCCTTCTAATTGTTATAGGGTTTGCAGTCTATAATTATTTTTTTGCCTCTTCTAAGACTAAAAATGGGGAAACAGCCCGGGTGAAAAAAGGAACACTTGAGGAAAAATTAACGATATCAGGAACAGTGGACGCCGAAGAAAAAGTTACCCTTCGCTTTCAAACTTCGGGAAGGCTCACCTGGGTAGGGGTAAAAGAGGGAGATTATGTCGGGAAATACCAAAGCATAGCTTCACTTGACCCACGAGAAGTCAAAAAAAAATTACAAAAAGAACTGAATGATTATCTTAACCAGCGAGGAGATTTCGATCAAAAAAACAAAGATGACTATCGGGATAAAGTGATGACAGATACAATCAAACGAATTCTTGACAAAGCTCAAAACGATTTAAATAATTCGGTCCTCGATGTTGAGATTCAGAATTTAAGCGTGGAATACGCCAACCTTTGGACGCCAATTGAAGGTATCGTCACTAAAATCACCAGTCCCTACGCGGGAACAAATATCATTCCGACTCAAGCAGAGTTTGAAATCATTAACCCCAACTCAATTTTTTTCGAAGCCTCTGCCGATCAGTCAGAAGTGACCAAACTTTATCAGGGAATGACAGGTGAATTAATTCTGGATGCTTATCCGCAAACTTCCCAAAGCGGCACGATCAATAATATCTCTTTTATACCTAAATCAGGAGAAGCTGCTACTGTCTACCTGGTCAAATTTATATTCAATCCTGATAATTCCGATTATAAATATCGGATAGGTATGGGAGGTGACCTGACTTTTATCCTGAAAAAGAAAGAAGATGTACTTTATACACCTGCCAAATATATTAAGAGTGATAATGGTAAGAAATTTGTCAAAGTTAAAGAACAAAATCAAGAATTAAAAAAATATGTCGAAACCGGTATGGAGACGGATAACGAAGTGGAAATTACCTCCGGTCTAAATGAAGGAGAGACAGTTGTCAATTAATGATCACGCTTTCAAATGTCTACAAAGAATATAAACTGGACGGGGAAGTTTTTACCGCTCTAAAAAATATCAATCTTAAGATTCTAGAGGGTGAATTTACGGCCATAGTCGGTCCATCGGGATGCGGCAAGTCTACTCTGATGCATTTGATCGGGCTGCTGGATATTCCTTCAAAGGGCAATATCTCCATATTTGATAAAGATGTCTCAAAACTTAACGATAATCAGCTATCAAAACTCAGAAACGAATTTATCGGCTTTATCTTTCAGCAATTTAACTTAATCAATAAACTTAACGTCCTGGAAAATATTTTGCTCCCTACAATCTATAGCCGAGCAAAACTTGATTTTGATCCTTTAAAAAGAGTCTGGGAACTTTTAAAACGATTTGGTATCGAGGAAAAGGCAAAATCTTTTCCCAATAAACTTTCGGGGGGTCAGCAACAAAGAGTGGCTATCGCCCGGGCACTGATCAATAAACCAAAATTAATTCTGGCAGATGAACCCACGGGTAACCTTGATTCCAAAAACGGAGCAATGATCATTTCCCTCCTGAAAGAGCTTAATAGGAAGGATAAAATTACGGTAATTATAGTCACTCATGATGTTCATATCGCCGAAAATACCAGGCGGAAAATCAGAATGCTGGACGGAGAGATAGTCAAAAAATGAGATGAATTATTTGCTTTTTATAATTAAATCATCGATAGAAGACTTTCGCCGTAACAAAGTCAGGACCTTTTTGACTTCGCTAGGTATTCTCATCGGAGTTTCCTCGGTAGTACTTCTGATTGCTTTAGGCTTGGGCATGAAAAAATATATCGAAAACCAGTTCGAGAGTCTGGGAACAAACCTTTTAAGAATTGTCCCGGGAAAAATTTTACAGGGTGGAGGATTTCGAAGTGGTCCGGGATCACTCGGCGGAGTCAGATTTGATGAGAAAGATTTAAATACGTTAAAAAGAATCAGGGGTGCGGAATATATCGTACCTATCTTTAGCAAAACCGTAACCGCGACTTTTGGAAGCAACACAGAAATAGCCGATCTTTATGCTACTACCGCCGATGTTTTTTCAGGTATTAATCTTAAAGTTTCAACTGGAAATGTCTTTACCAGAGAGGATGTAGAAAAAATGGCAAAAGTGGCGGTCATCGGACCAAAAATAGCCAAAAATCTATTTGGGCAGGAATCCCTGGCACTCAATAGACTGATCAAGGTCGAAGAACAAAGTTTCAAGATTATCGGCGTTCTCGAAGCAAAAGGCGGAGGTTTTGGCGGTCCGGATCTGGATTCCTTTATTTACGTGCCTTACAAATCAGCTTTGGCTTTTAATCCCGGCAAACAATTTGTTGCCATCGTGATCAAATCTGCAGATGGGGTTGATCTTTCTAACATTAAAAATGAAGTCAGTCAAAAATTACTTAAAAGATACAAAGAGGATGATTTTTCTGTGATTGAACAGGCAGAGTTAATCAGTGCCATTTCCTCTATATTTTCTGTAATCAATACGGTCCTGGTTGGCATTGCTGCCATTTCACTAATTGTCGGTGGTATTGGCATCATGAATATCATGTATGTTTCAGTTACCGAAAGAATCAAAGAAATTGGAATCAGACGGGCTATCGGTGCTACCAAAAAAGATATTTTATACCAGTTTCTTTCGGAATCGGTAATACTCTCTCTTCTCGGCGGATTTCTAGGGATTATGCTGGCTTTTATGATCGTCTTTATTTTAAATAGATTTTTCCCTGCTTATATCAATCTGGCCTCAGTCTTAATCGCCACCGGCGTCTCCAGCGCGATAGGGATAATATTTGGAATTTTTCCAGCCAAAAAAGCGGCTGATTTATCGCCTATTGAAGCGATCAGATATGAGTAAAATTAAGGCCAACAGGTATCATATTGCGGTCATTCTGATTGTTCTCGTGAGTTTCATTCTCAGGTTTTATCGTCTTTGGGATCGCTGGGGCATAGGCAGCGATGATGCCAGAGATATCACCATCGCCATGGAATCGATCAGACGGCGGCAGTTGCCTCTTTTTGGTTCTTTCAGCTCAGCCGGTCCGTTTGTTTTCGGTCCGCTTTTTTATTGGTTCATCATCATAAGCTATCTTGTCTTTCCGTTTGGGATACCTACTCCCTGGATAATCCTTTCACTAATCGGAGTAATCAATGTTTATCTGCTGATTTTAATTGGAAAGATGCTTGGAGGAAATAAATTGTCGTTGATAACCGGCGTACTGGCCGCCACTTCACCGCAACTTATTCTCCGTTCATCATTTTTATCTCAACATTCTTTGGTTTTAATTTCTACTATTTTTCTTATTTATTTCTTTATTCAATTTTGGCAAAAGGGGAAGTTAATCAATACCTTCTTTATGGGAATAAGTTTAGGAACAGGTTTAAGCATGCATTACCAGATACTTAATCTTTTCATTTTTCTTCCTTTCATCTTGTTTGGTGCATCTTTAACTATTCGAAAAAAAATATTAGGGGTGATTTGTTTTATTACAGGATTAATCATTCCTTCTCTTCCGCTTCTTATATGGGACTCACACCAGCAATGGGCAAATCTCAGAAATATAGCCGATTACCTTCTGATCGGACAATATCGAATTTATGTTCCCAACAGCTGGAAGTTGTTTTTGTCTCAATTCTTTCCGGACTACTGGTCTTTTGTCACAGGAGGCCAACCCGTTTTCGGATTTGGAATTATGATTAGCTTTTTGGCATTTTTTCTTTACAACCTTATCAAAAAACGTTTATCAAACCCGGCTTTTATCCTGATGGTAATTTTTATCCTGTTACTGACAGTTAACAGATATTATCGTGGAGAAAGGTTCGAAGGGTATATGCTATACCTTACTCCTTTTATCATAATTTTTAGCGCCTGGACATTAAATATTTTTATAAAAGGAAAAAAGATTATTATTAGTTCCCTTCTAATCTCTCTTATAACCATAGCCAGTTTATTCAGGATTAAAAACGATCTTCTCTATTACCATAATAATTATAAGGAGGCAGAAAAAACTGCAAATTTACTCATAGATAAATATAAAGGAAAAAAAATTTCGCTTTATGATTACCACTGGCTAAATTCGGGTTTAAGCTATCCATTAACAGTGGCTCTAAACCAAAGAAAACTCTCAGGTAAAAACGGCATACCGCTGGGAGTTACCTGTAAGGATTGTCCTATAAACTATCCGGTTGTTACCACCATTTTGGACCTGCCCATTGTAGAATTGGAGAGTGATCAGGCATTAATCAAAAAAGAAGATTGGAATCCGGTAACTGGGGAAGACATCTACGACGGCCTTATCACCCGCTGGACATATAATAAACTTCAATCCAGTTTCCATTTTATAAAACAGCACCCGGAATAGACCAGGCGCTGTTTTATGCCTTACGAATTATCGACTGGTATGCCCCTTTTCGTTCTTGAGCATAGGTATTTACTGCTCCAAATATTGCTATTCCCGCTAGCGTTAGTGTCAAAGTTATTAAGATAATCCTGCTTTTACTTTTTATTATCATCACCTCCTTCCTACTTTCTACTTTATCCTATCAAGCTGAAGAAACGCTTAAAATGATGTAGGAAAATCAATAATGTGGTAACATTTTATTACTCAATTCTTAAATAAGTCATTCAAATTATAATCATACTTGGGTTATCGAAATAATGATGCGTAGAAAATTGTTCGGTATACTATTAATCGGTGCCATTCTTTTATGGGGTGCAAAATTATGGCTCCGAAAAGAACAGAATAAAAATGCGACATCGCAATCTACTAATACTATTAATATAGAAGCAGAAATCCCACAGGATGCGGCTATGCAAAATGACAGCTCTACAGTAACAACAGTTGCTGAAAATCTCGATACACCGTGGGGAATAGCTTTTTTGCCGGATAAAAGCATGTTTGTTACTGAAAGACCGGGCAGAGTGAGATTTATTGATAGTAACGGCAATCTCGATCCCACACCTGTTGGTGAACTTAAAAAAGTAAAAGAAATAGGTGAGGGCGGACTGCTCGGAATAACTCTTCACCCGGATTTTCCCGCAAACCATTATGTATATCTGTACTATACGTATAACAGTCGCAGAAACGATACTATGAACCGCGTGGTCAGAATGACTTATGAAAATAACCAACTTACCGGAGAACAGATAATCGTAGATGAAATTCCCGGGGCAGCTAATCATAACGGAGGACGCATAAAATTCGGTCCGGATAAGTACCTGTATATTACTACTGGTGACGCCCAAGAACCTTCTCAAGCCCAAAATACCAATAAACTCGGAGGGAAAATCTTAAGAGTAACGGATAAAGGTGATCCGGCTCCCGGAAATCCCTTTAATAATTCAGTGTTTTCTTACGGTCATCGCAATCCGCAGGGATTAGCCTGGGACGGAAACGGAAGACTTTGGGCAACAGAACACGGGCAGTCCGCTCTGGATGAACTGAATCTGATCGAAGCGGGAAAAAATTACGGTTGGCCGACTATTCAAGGCGATGAACAAAAAGCAGAAATGGAAAAACCGCGACTTCATTCTGGTCCAGTTACTTGGGCGCCGGCCGGATCGGCTTTTATCGATACTTCCCTCTTTTTCGGCGGTCTAAGAGGCCAAACGCTATATGAGGCAGTTATAAAAGATGATCAGATTACGACCTTAAAAGAACACTTAAAAGGACAATTTGGTCGGATTAGGGACGTTATTTTAAGCGATGACGGCATACTCTATTTAACGACAAGTAACCGCGACGGCAGAGGCACTCCGGCTTCTTCAGACGATAAAATAATCAAAATCAATCCCTTGACCCTCCCGTCATCCTAAGTTGTGGATTCAACTGAATATTTTGAGCTGAAATACTGCCGTCTGAATTTTCTGTTCCGAATACCGCTACTTTTTCTCCGGCTTTCAAATCAACAACGTTAGCCTTATCAGCTTTATTAATCTCGGTCTTTTCTGACAACAGAACAATTTTACTGCTGCCATCGGCAAGTTTAACCGTAATCGATTTGTCATCACTCCCAATTATTTCTCCAGCAACTGGCCTGAAACCGCTCCGGTTCCTATTCTGAAATTGTCCGGTACCACTCTGATGCTGACCATCGCCAAATTGTCTAGCAACACTTTGCGCTTTACTTTCCTGATATTTCATGCCGGCATAAAAAGAACCTCCTCCTAAAACGATGAGAACAGCTATAATTGCAATTAATTTTGGATTCTTCAATTTCCCTCACCCCACTTCAGATATTTGTCAAAAAAGTCAATGGTTCTTTTAGAAATTTTATCCCAGCCTAAATTCTTGAAGTTGTGGTCCTGTCCTTCATATTCAAAATACTCAACAGCTTTACCCTCTTTTTTTAATGCCTCATTTAGGTTTTTTGACCATTCTGGTTTTACCTCTTTATCTGCTAATCCCTGGTGTAAACTAATGGGGGTAAAGATGTATTTTAGATAATTGATTGGTGATGCGCCATCAAGGGCAGGATTAGAGGACACTGCAGGAGAACGCCTTCCGCCATAAAAACTAGCATTATCAGCAGCTCTTCCACTAGTTGGAGCCCAAAGCACCAGCGCTTTTACTTTATCTGTTGCCTCAACCGTCCTTAAAGATACCTCGCCTCCCATTGAATGTCCCCACATCCCAATTCTGTTTTGATCCGCTTTTGGTAAACTTTTGACTGATGCAATTAAATTTAGTACATCAATTGCATATTCCGGCTTGTGGCCTCCAGCTCTTTGCGCGGGAGTGTCTTCTGATTTTCCAAATCCTCGGTAATCAGATGCTAGAGTAATATATCCTTTGGCTGCTAAAATATCTGCCATTGCATGACTGCCATCCCCGCTATTAAATGATTGAGTATTGAAATAACCGTGGTTTAAGACGATGACCGGAAATGGCCCATTGCCATCCGGCACATTCATCATGCCATAGATTTTTAAGTTATCAGAAGGATAGGAGAAGACATAACTTGTGTAGTTACCTTCTTTAGATAGTGTTTCCTCTATTTTAATTTCGCCACCTTGATATTGCCTTCTGCGTAAGTCTTCAATAAATGAAGATGAATTTTGCGTAGTACTTTCCAGTGAGTGGTTACTTTCTAAATTACCATTATCAGATGTTTGAGAAGTACTTATTTGTTGATTGGCCTGAAAAAATCCTCTTTGCCAAAGTATATATCCAGCAAAACCTATAATGACTATTACAATTAAAGTTAAGTATAGAGACTTCATTGTTTATGCTTTTAGAATAACCATGAAACTATTTAAGATACCTATCAAAAAATTCAACTGACCTCTGCATTGCAATGCCAAAGTTATTAGGAATATCGTGATCGTCTCCTGGATAAAGGTATAATTCAACATCTTTTCCTGCTTTTTTCATCTGCTCTGTTAAAGTTTCAGAAAATTCAGGTGGAACAGAGTGATCAGCTGTGCCATGATGAAGTTGTAATGGACCGGATATATCAGTAAGATAAGAATTTGCAGAAATAGAATTCCAAAATTGAGGATTCTCTTCCGGTGTACCATACTGTTCAATAAGTCCTCTTCTCCAACCACCTCTTGTTGAGTTTGTAGGGAAAGGAGATGGTGTTGTTGTACCGCGTCTCCATCTAGCAATCAGATCTGGGTACGACGCAACAACCCCTGCCCAAATAACTCCGGCTTTAATATCTTTATTTGCCACCATAGCTCGTAGAGTAATGTGCCCACCCATTGAATGTCCCCACATCCCAATACTATTTGGATCAGCGTCTTTGTACTTTTTCATAGAAGAAACAGCATTCAAAACGTCAATTGTATAAGCATTTGACCCATATGCACCGATTGCTTGTCCTTCTGAATTATCATGACCCCGGTAATCAGGCTTAATAACTATATAACCGTTTCTGGCAAATCCATCGACATAAGCTACATATCTTTCTGTAGTCCTATATTCAGCCGGTGGAATATATCCGTGATTAAATATTATCGCCGGCCATCCGCCAGCTGGCGGATCACCATTTGGCACTGTCAAAAAAGCATATATCTTTAAACCATCAGATTTATATGAGGCAATATAGCGCTGATAATTGCTACCAGGTTCAAGCGTTTGCTCAATAGCAATGTCACTTCCTGGGTATTCACCCTTTTTTAAGCTTTCTATAGAAAGAGGCTGCGGTTGTGTATCATCAAGTCCCCCCATATCATCATTTTGGTTTAGATTATCGGTTACTGTGCTCACAACCTTTTTGACATTATCACTATTTAAGTAGGTTATTAGACCAAAACCTATAATAGTAAACACAATGATAATTAAGACTAGTTTAATCTTATTCATTTTTGTTTTTCAAATACTCATATACTGCTTTTGAAACCTGCGCTATTCGATCTTCTGCTCCTGGTGGTGAATCACTTTCAGATAAAATTACAATTATGTAATCCCCATTTGGCGAATAGACTATTCCTGCATCATGGCTAAACCAGCCTATCTCACCTGTTTTATGAGCTACAACAGTATCTTGTGGTAAATATTTAGGCAGCTTATCATTAAGCTGCTGACTTTTAAGCAAATCAATCATCTTATTGGTATATTCTTGATTAGCAAGTTCTCCTTTATAGAGTTTTTCAAAAAACAATGCCATATCAGATGGAGTAGTTGTAGGAGCCTCACCTCCTGTGCCAACTTTGGATTCTTTAAAACCATTTTGCGTCAGAAATGTGGCTATTGTAGACAGCTTTACTTTTTCAGTTAAAAGCAGGGCAGGCAAGTTTGCAGAGATAGTAATCATTTGCTTAAGTCCGTTGCCCACTGAAAATGTAACAGTTCCACTTGTTTGTTCTGCCAACTCCGGTTCAATATCAAATTTATCATTTAGTACACTGACACTTTGGCTTAATACTTTATCCTCTTTTAACTCTCCGCTTTCAAGTTGATTTATTACAACTGTCATGGTCCATAATTTATATAAACTCCCTGCCTCAAACACTCTGTGTTCATTTGCAGAGTATGTCTCACCAGTTTTTAAGTTTCTAACAACTACTCCGTAAATACCATTAGTTCCTTCTAATGCTTTAGCGATCTTTTCTTTAAGGGGTTTACTTATTTCTTGAGGGTTTACAGTAGTAATGGGAATAGCTGTAGACTGAGACGTCATTAAACTAGTAGCGTTTTCTATTAGACTTGGCGTTTTTTTCATAAAATGATTAAATAAAAAATACATACCTATTACTCCTATAAAAATATATATCAGTAACTTAACTAGCTTTTTTCGCCTCCGTCTTTTTAGGCGTTGTGATTGGAAATTATAGGCTGATAAACTTTCCATTATTCATATCTCAATGCTTCAATTGGTTGTAAATTAGCGGCTTTTTGAGCAGGATACCAACCAAATAGGATTCCAATTGCCGCCGAAACTGCAAAGGCTAAAATAATGGAATCTGGAGAAATAACAAAAGGAAAGCTGGTAAAACTTGAAATAATATATGAAGCTAGGATTCCTACTCCAGTTCCTATTATTCCTCCTACAAAAGTTAAAATAATGGATTCTACTAAGAATTGAGTAATAATAACTTTCTTTTTTGCACCTAAGGCTTTTCTTAGACCTATCTCTCTAGTCCTTTCTGTTACGGTAACTAACATAATATTCATAATCCCTATACCCCCGACAAGAAGTGAGATCGCTGCCACTCCTGCCAAGAGGGTAGTAAATGTTCCTGTTGTTTGATTGACCGTATTTAATAGATCTTGCTGATTAAAAATAGAGAAGTCCTTATCAGCTGGGTCAGATAATTTGTGCCTTGCGAGTAATAAGTAACCGACTTGATTTTGAGCATCTACCATTACATCTGCAGATTTGGCCTCTAAAGCAATAGAAGTTACATGAGATGCTCCAAATAATTGCTTTTGAGCTGTGCTAATGGGAACCCAAACTATGTCATCTTGATTTTGAAAACCTGTTCCGCCTCTAGATGCAGTTACACCTATAATGGTAAATGTTTGCCCACTAATCCTAATTGTTTGTCCGATTGGATTGGCGTTTTCTCCAAACAGATTTTCTACAACTGTCGGACCTAAAACTGCTACTTTAGCCATACTATTTATTTGAGCCTCATTAATAAAATTCCCAAGATCCATTTGCACCTTACGGATCTCTGCATAAACAGGGGTAACTCCAATTACTTGGGTATTAGTATTAGTTCTGCCTGTAGTCACCTGAGTCCTGCTGGAGTATTCAGGAGATACTTTGTTAATAGTGGTTATTTGAGAAGATTTTTGAATAGCTTCTGCATCTTCTAAAGTTAAGGTTGTACCGCCTCCAGCTGCACCACGGACACCTCCCTGATTTTGGCCTGAAGGTTGAACTGTTAAAAGGTTTGACCCTAAAGATTGGATTTGTGATTGGATAGCTTGAGCACTAGCTTGTCCTAAAGAAATTAAGGCAATAACACTACCAATACCAATCACAATGCCCAAAGTTGCCAAACCCGTACGAAGTTTATTAACGGTTAGCGTACTAATAGCCTCAGTAACAATTTCTGTGTATTCCATACTGAATTTTCAATTAGAAATTATTTATTAGCCTTCTTCTGTTTATGATTATTACCATCATTAACTATCCTTCCATCCCTGATATGGATGGTCCTTTTGGCGTGCTGGGCAATATCAGCTTCATGGGTAATCATTATGATGGTGTGCCCCTCTTTATTCAAATCTTGAAAAATCTCCATAATCTCTGCCGCCTGTGAACTGGCAATATTTCCAGTCGGCTCATCTGCCAGAAGAATTGCCGGATTCAGCACTAACGATCTTGCTATAGCTACTCTTTGTTGTTGCCCTCCTGAAAGTTGGTTTGAGGTATGTTCTAGTCTATCGGAGAGCCCTACCATATCTAGGTACTTTTTTGCCCGCTCAATTCTTTCCTCTTTTGGAACTCCTGCATAGACTAGAGGTAACATTACATTCTGCAGCGCTGTTCTGCGAGGCAAGAGATTAAACGCCTGGAAGACAAAGCCTATTTTTCTGTTTCTAATTTCAGCCAGTTGGTCATCAGAAAGTTTTTCTACGTTTTCTCTATCTAAAATATATGTTCCTGATGTGGGGGTATCAAGCGCTCCTAAGATATGCATTAAGGTTGATTTTCCACTCCCCGAGGGTCCCATGATAGCTGCAAATTCACCCTTTTTAATTTCAAAAGAGACATCATTTAGAGCAACTGTTTCAACTGTTCCGCTTTTGTATATTTTTGATACATGTGATATTTGGATCATTTTTAGTGCTGATCTCCGCCTCCGCCACGGCTTGCGCCTCCGCCACCAAAACCTGGCCTTAAGCCTCCGCCACCAAAACCTCTACCACCAAATGGGGAGCCTTGCTGCTGACTTGCTTGCGAACCAGCGTCAGTGGATATACTTCCTGTTACCACTGCATCTCCTTCACTTACTCCTGAAATAATTTCTGTCTGAGTATCATTGGAGTCACCTACTTCAACTGGAACAGAAATAACTTGTCTACTTCTTAATACTCTAACAGTTGATTGTCCATTACTGGTTTGAACTGCTCCCGAGGGAACTAGTATCACATTATCCTTCACTTGAGTAATGATGTTAGCCTGAGCTGTCATGTTGGAAAAAATATCCGGAACTTCCGTATCAAGCTTAATCACGGCCGGATATGTCGTCACTCCGGAACTAACGGCTCCAATTGTATCTATACTGACTATCTTACCCGTAAATGTTTTTCCGGGAAAAGCATCAAAGGTGAGTGTGGTGCGGTTTCCAATTTTCACCTTGGGCGTATCGATTTGAGTAAGATTAACCTGTGTTATGGGAGAAGCGCCCGTCTGGATGCTGGCAATTTTTTGCGAAGTGGCAGTCCCTGAAGTATTAGACTGGGAAGTCAAAACAGAGCCGATTTGAAGTGAAAGACCCGTAACTGTACCTGAAATTGGCGCATAAACAGTTGATGAGCTTTGCTGATAAGACAGCCAGACGGTGTTTAAAGCGGTTTGGGATTGACTAACGACATTAGATTGATTTTTATACTTTGCTTCGGTAGCCAACCAATCGTCATTTATGCTCATGAATTGCGGCAGTTGTCTGGTGTCGTTTTTAGGTGAGTTGTCAGAATTTTGGTATAAAGAACTTTGCGCAATATCCATGTATGATTTCCATTTGGTCAACATATCCGATTGAAGTGTGTAATAATTTATTTTTGCACTTTCCAAAGAATTCTTGGCACTTTGGTAATTTGCCCAGGCAGAAGATGCTCTTTGTTTGCCAATCAGATCCAAATCGAGCTCAAGAACTTTGTCTCCCGCTTTTACTTTTTGGCCATTTTCTACATAAATTTTTCTGACTACCCCGGAGGCCTGGGTATCCACCGTCGCGCTATTTGCTTCGGATACTTGGCCGGAAGCAGCAACTACAACCATCAACGTACCTTTTTCTGCTTGTGCTGTCTGATATTGCGGTTGTTGGGATTTGCTGTTATTGAATTTGTTGAGAATCAGCCCACCAAACGCGATGATAACAGCAATAATAATTATTTTTACTACAAGTGATCTTTTGATAAACCAATCTTTTAGATTATTTATCTTTTTCAGAATGATTTGAATAAAATTCATATTATTATTAATAGTTTAAAAGACAAAACTGAAAACTAGCTGAAAAATGGAGGCTTAGTAATACGGGCAGTTTGGTGTATGGGTAAGCGGATAGTAAAAACGCTGCCTTTGTCTGGCTTACTTTTGACATTTATTGAGCCGTGATGGATGTCAGTTATTTTTTTGGCAATAGACAAACCAAGCCCATACCCTCCAGCATTTGTTTTAGACCGGGCAACATCAGTTCGATAGAATCGGTCAAAAATATGAGGAATGTCTTTTTTATCGATTCCTATACCCTGATCTGCAACGGAAATCTCGATAGAACCGTCGTTTTTTTGAGAACTAATCGTGACTGACGCCTTTTCCGGACTGTATTTAATAGCGTTGTCCAAGAGGATGGTAAATAGATCGCATAATCCGTGTTTGCTTCCATCAATTTCAATATCCAAAGTATTGTTCTGAATTAACATGTTTTTTTGTTTCGCTATCGGTTTAATTTTACGGATTGCTTTTTTAACCAGATTTGCCAGAGATAGTTTTTCAAATTTTGCTAGATCCTGAGTTTTCTGATACTGGGCCAACTGCAATAGCTCGTCAGATAAAGATTGGAGTTTGTTGACCTCTGAAATACTTTCAGTAATTAAGACTTTTGCTCCTTTTAGAGTAAGGTGTTTATCACGTAGGTTTACTTCCATAGCACTCTTAAGAGAAGTCAAAGGCGTGCGAAGTTCATGCGAAGAGTCGGTAATAAACCGGTTTTGCTCATCAAGCATATCCTGAATTGGTTTTAAGGTTCTTCCTGCAAAGACATATCCAAATCCACCTGAAACCAATAAAATGCCACTGTTAACAGCAATAAGTATCAAGATTATGCGACGTTTTATCTCTTCAACCAACTCAGGATCCATAATTGAAGTATGAGGAAGCATTCCCCTGAAATGTATTTCCGGAGGGAAGAACTCTCCTTCACGCAACCGTCTCTCAATTCTTGACCGTTGAATACTTACAAAACGTTCTAATTCACTTACCAACACTTTATAAATTGCTATACTAAATGACATACTAATAAACATGATGATGAGTAAGTACCAGGCTGTAAGTTTTAGACGAGCTGAACGAAACATATTATTTTTTACCTATCTTATACCCAAATCCTCTAACTGTATGGATCAATGATTTAAATTCCTTAAAAGGATGGTCAATTTTTCTGCGCAGATTGCGGATATTAACCTCAACGGTATTGGGAAGAACATTGGCTTCATAGTCCCAAACATGACTGATAATTTGCTCTTTGGTGAGAATTTTGTTGGCGTTTCTCATCAAGTATTCAGTCAGGGAAAATTCTTTATTTGAAAGTTTTATCGGCAAATTTCCTCGCTCAACTACATATTGTTTTGGATCAAGTTTGAGATCCGCCACTGTGAGAATTGTGTTGATAGAGTTTTTTGGTCTTCGTAAAAGTGCCCTTATTCTTGCCAGCAATTCTTCAAATGAAAAAGGCTTTGTCAAATAGTCATCTGCTCCGGAATCTAATCCCTCAACCCTGTCCTGTATTTGTCCTTTAGCGGTCAGAATTAATATGGGAGTGTGGATTTGTTTTTTCCGCAGTTCTTGACAAATCGTTATCCCATCCATGCCCGGAAGCATCAGGTCAAGAATCAGAAGATCATATTCCTCTGTGGAAGCCAGATCAAAACCGTCTGTGCCGTTGTATGCCACATCAATCGCATACCGCTCCTGTTCCAAACCTTTTTTGATTGAACTGGCGATACGGTGCTCATCTTCAACCACCAAAATTCTCATACCATTATTATACCGCTAAAGCTGAAAAATAGCTGAAGATTTAAATGCGTAAGTAACTTTCCACTTCGGAAGTGGAACAGATACGGCATATCGGGAGGAGGATAAAATTTATGAGATCAAAAATTAAAAGTTTGAGGCGTCGGAATCATTCTCACTCAATCCCTGGTCAATCTGATTTATGTCAGAACTTTCTAATTCAGTTAATGTTTTATCAAGGTCGGAAACGCTGTTAACGGTTTGAATACTAGTATTCTGGTAAGTGCTATCAGGAGGGGAGGCTTGGGGTAAGTAGTTTTTCGCTTGTTGAATATAGTATATCACGGTAACGATTACTACTATAATAATTACAAATACGATCAGTTGAGTTTTCTTATTTTGATTCTTTTTTGTCATAAAAACTTCCTTCTATTTAGTCGGATTAGCCCTATTTTCCTCTCCAGTAACGGAATGCACAGCAACAATAAGATTTTTGATTGCTGTTCTGTAATCATTTAGCGCCTGCTTCACAGATTTCATATCTTCACTAAACTTCTTTAGTAAACCTTTCGGATCACTACCGGTACAACTGAAACCTGATATATCTGTTTGCGCCTTTGTTAAAGCTGTCTGAATAGCACTTTTCTTAGTCTGGATATCTGCCACTAAAGCGTCGTAATTACTGACTGTTTTACCAGCAGGAACTAATTTTGAAGTGTAGTAATCTTGAACTTTTGCTGCAATTGCGTCAAATTTTTCCTGCATGGCAGTTACATACCTGGTTAACTGTTCTGATCTTTTCTTAATGGCATTTTCTCTGGCCTGACAGGATTGCAATTTAACGGGAAGACTTGGCCGGGCAAATGATTGTGTTGGTCGATTACCGGGTTTATTCGCTGGCGGAGCTGCCATTACAGTTGTGGTAAATACTAAAGTGAAGGTAATTGCTGCAATATTAATAACTAAAACTGGAGATAATTTATTCATAAACTCTTATATTAGAGTAATATATTTAAACTAATTAATCAACATTAATACATTATATCTATAGGGCAGAAGGGCAGGATTTTGGGTAAATTATGGTCTTCTGATATTACTGCGTGCTGAAACTGCTGTTGATTGACCAAATGCTTGTCCGTCTGTTTTTGCACTGTCTGGTTGAGAAATTGCAATTCCCTGACCAAATGATGCATTGGTATTTGCATTACTACTGCCTTGACGATTCTGATTTTGCGGGTCAAGATTGGTTGCTACTCCTGAAACAGCACTACCGTGTACTGAAGCATCTTGCTGATTGACTGGTGGCAGTGTTGCTGGTTTGCCTCCGTGAGTAAAACTTGTTGATATACTCATGGCCATTGCTACTAAAGCTTGAATAAATTGTGGCATATATTTTTCAGCTCCTTTCTCCTATTTTTTCTTATTTTCATTGGCTTTATTTCGTCCGAAATCGCTATTATTATTTTGGTTATTTTGAGGTTGAGTAGGCAGTTGTATGGATGGAATGTTTTGTTCTTGACTATTTGACGATCCTGGATTATCTACATGGTTTTGCCCGGATTGTGGTGTATTGGTAACTGGTATTGCCGTTGGTAAAGTATTTCCTGATGGATTATTTTGTATCACTTCTTGAGCTTGCTGTTGCCCTTTTTCTGATACGGTAATGGCTTTATTGATGGCCGCTTGAGCGGGTGAAGGGACCTGATCCTTTACTTGTTCTAATGTTTGCGTATGCTTCTCAAGAGTCTGATCTATTGTCTTAGCGGTTTCTATGTTTTTTTGATTAAGATTTTGTGTTTCCTTTAGAGCATTATTCACGTCATGTTCATAATCACCTACAATACGATTAGCATTCATATTATTCTCGTCCTCTGCTGCTTGTTTTAACTCTTCAATCTTATCTTCTCCTTTTTCAAGATGAAGCAAAGCTTTTGCAGTTTGGTTTGATGTCAGTGCTAGTTTTGCGTTTTTAACAACCTGTTTGATCGGATAAAGAAGTGAGCCTGGTTTACTCTGTTCTGCAGCCAAAACGATACCTGTGCTGCTAAAAACAGTAATAGCTATTATTAGAATCGCCAATCTGAAAACATAGCCAAAAAGGGGGACTCGTGCTGCTTTGGATAATAAGGCTGGAATCAGGAGTTTTTCAAAGCGGGATCGGAATTCTGCACTGGGAGTAACATTTCTTAAAGAATCTAATTTACTTAGAATATCTTGATATTTATTCAGGTTTTCCATAACTGGTAAGCATTTTGTGTAATTTTTTTAATGCCCGAAATTGAAGGGCCCGTACGGCATTTTCCTTTTTCCCTAATACGCTACCTATCTCCTGGTTTGATAATCCTTCAATAAATTTCATAATAATTATTTCCTTCTGATCAAGAGGCAACTTCTCTATGGCTTTTAATGTATGCTCGTGTTCTAGATTCTGTAATACGTTCTCTTCGAGATTTTGTTTTTCATCGATGACTGTCTCATCTAAAGTAGTTTTCCTGTTGTCTTTTTTGTAAAAATCAATTACTTGATTATGGGTAATTTTATATATCCATGCCCGAAAGCCTGCTCTCTCTTCGTCAAATGCTTCAAATCCTTTCCACGCTTTGAAAAAGACAATCTCTGTTATATCCTCTGCATCTTGCCGATTTTGATTTACTCTAAAAAAGATGTACCGGTAAATTGAATCGAAATACTTGAGATATAACTTCCCGTATGCCTCTTTGTCTCCTTTTTTTACTTTGTAGACTAAGATTTTATCTGTAAATATGTTCAAAGCGCTTTTCTTTTTCTTATATAACGATAAAAGATGCATTTTGTTACGCATAGAAAATAAAAACTCTCCCGAGAGGCAGGTAACATGGGGAAATTATCGTAATTTTATATGAAGGAATAACAACCTATATAGAGACTTTCTTTCTATCAATCCTCCGCCCAAATGATGAAAGTGAAGAGTTTGTGACCTTCGCCAAAATCGCGCTCGTACACTGCAACTTTTCCGTTGTTTTTCAACTCCTTGCCCCAGTCACTACGGTTTTCGAAATTCCCGCTGGCAATACTTGACTTAGTTTGACTTACCGTGGTGATACTGTCAAGATGTTCGTAAATGATTCCTAACTCCTCATAATCATGGGCGTTTGGATATTCATTACTCGGTGGACCAGCTGGATTGTTTGTGTAATCCATGCACGTTCCCAAGTTGGTGTTACTGAAGTTTTCGTCCTGATGATCTAGCCCCAACGTATGACCAACTTCCTGGCACATGACGAGATTCTTCCATGCGGGTGTATTATATTTCGTTGTGCTGAAATACGTGTCATTAACTTTCGTCACGCCCTGGTAAATATGACTGCCGCTTGCCCAAATTTGCGCCAAACCCAGCCAACCGTTTTTGCCATATTTACTATTACATACTTCTACCCGTCCGCTGGTGGGCCGGCAGTTTTTCGGGTTGGCCAACCCAGGAACGATAGACGTATCTAAAACTGCTGACTGACTCCAATCAGAAGAGGTCGTACCAAGAAAGGAATCCCATGCATTCGATACATTATCACCAAGCTTAAGGGTAAATGGATTTGCAGTACGTCCCCAGTGATAATTTCCCCATGAATGAGTTGCGCTAACGATTGGAGCAAAAGAGGCTAAAAAGACGACTAGTAAACTCAATACAAAGAATTTTCTTATCATTTTATATTAACTGCTATGTAGCATAACATACGAAAACCCGTTGTCAAGTCAGGATTTAGTGCCTTTTGCACAAATGTTATTTGACTGATATTATAACTGAGCTATCTTTAAAAACAAAAACAAAGCTTAAACCTTATATAAAAGAATTGTATAAAAGTATTAGTTTTAGCTGGTAGACAGCTCCGGATAGTGACACTTCTTCCATTTCTTACCACTTCCACACCAACAAGGATCGTTTCTACCTAAGTTCGTCTTTTGTGACGATGGTTTAGAACCGGATCCGGTTGACTGTTTATTAAATTGTTGCTGGGCCGATTGTGAAATAGCGGTTTGTTGCTGCTGTCTCATAGCCATAATCTGATCCGGGGAAAGTTGCACCTGCACCTTAAAAATTCTGCGGGTGATTTCATAGTCAATACTCGAAACCAGTCGCTCAAACATCGAGAATGCTTCATTTTTATACTCAACAAGAGGATCCAGCTGTCCATAACCACGAAGTCCTATACCCTCACGTAAATCATCTATGGCGTCCAGATGTTCCATCCAAAGATTATCAACTACCGAAAGTCCCACCCATTTCTCTATCTGGTGCATTATTTCAATCCCTACCTGATTTTCTTTTTGCTGATAGGTATCGTTAACTATTTGAGTAAGAAATTTGGTGACGTCTTCTACCCCTTTCAGTTGTTCCAGATGGTTAATCAGATTTTTTTGGGATTCGGGATCAAAGGGAACAATCGTAATAAACTCCTGTATAATCTTTTCTTTTTCGCCGGAAGTTAAACCTTCAATACTATACGTGTTTACCAAACCAGTAGTTTGGTTAATCATTTTATCTAAAATCATTTCCTTAAGATTTTCCTCGGCCACTATCTGGCGTCTTAGTTTATAAATAATTTCTCTCTGTTTATTTAAAACATCATCATATTCAACCAGATGTTTTCTTGAATCAAAATTAAATCCCTCTACTTTTACCTGTGCTTGCTCTATGGCCCGGCTGACCATCCCATGTTCAAGGGGTACATCCTCCGGCAGTTTAAATATGGTCATAAGACGCGCTACCTGCTCGCCTCCAAAAAGTCTCATAATGTCATCATCCAGGGCTACATAAAAACGGCTGGCACCCGGATCTCCCTGCCTGCCGCTCCGGCCGCGGAGCTGATTGTCGATCCTTCTCGACTCATGTCTTTCCGTTCCTATCACACACAGTCCTCCGAGCTTTACAACTGCTTCGTGATCGATCTTCCACTGCTTCATTAACTGGTCATATTGATCTAATTGGGCAGTACTGGACGGAGGAGAACCACCAAGTATGATATCGACTCCTCGACCGGCCATGTTAGTAGCCACAGTTACCGCCCCTTTTTTCCCTGCATTGGTAATAATAGCGGCTTCTCCCTCATGATTTTTAGCATTAAGCAGTTCATGAGGTACTCCAGACTTTCGAAGAATTTCTGACAGCAACTCATTTTTTTCAATCGAGGTAGTCCCGACTAAAACTGGTTGGCCTTTCTTGTACAGATTGGCAATCTCGGTTGCCACCGCTATAAATTTAGCTTTTGTCGTTTTATAGACCATATCCGGCGAATCATGCCTGATCATCGGTCTATGAGTAGGAATTATGACTACATCAAGGTTATAAATCTTATGGAATTCTTCTGCTTCAGTAGCTGCTGTTCCGGTCATGCCGGAAAGTTTTTCATACATCCTGAAATAATTTTGAAGTGAAACCGTGGCCAGCGTTTTTGATTCTTGCTGGATTGTGACTCCTTCTTTAGCTTCAATTGCCTGATGTAGTCCTTCCGAAAATCGCCTGCCTTGTAAAAGTCTTCCCGTAAACTCATCTACGATGACCACCTGATTATCTTTGACGACGTATTCTTTGTCTTTTCTAAAAAGTGTTTTAGCTTTCAAAGCCGCTTCAATATGATGAACTGTGGCAAAATCTTTCTCATAAAGATTAGTCACACCCAGCATCTTTTCTACCTCACTAATTCCCTTCTCTGTCAAATGAGCCGTATGCAATTTTTCATCTATCACAAAATCTGATTCTTTACCAAGCCTCTCAACAATACGGGCATAATCATAGTATTTTTTGGTCGGTTCCATATCAGGAGCAGAAATAATATGGGGAGTCCTTGCCTCATCGATCAGTACTGAATCGACTTCATCAACTACCGCGAAATGAAAACCACGCTGTGCCAGCTGAGATGATTCAGATATCATGTTGTCTCTAAGGTAATCAAAACCGAATTCGCTATTTATGCCGTAAGTGACATCTGACAGGTAAGCTTCTTTTCGCGTCACTGGCCGCAGATGTATTAACCGCCAATCAGTAGCATTTTTATCCTCATAAGAGGGATCATAGATAAAAGACTGATCATGGATGATGGCTGAAGTTGATAAACCTAAAAGATGAAAAATCGGACCCATCCAGCCGCAGTCGCGCCGGGCCAGGTAATCGTTAACGGTTACGAGGTGTACCCCGCGACCGGTAAGCGCATTTAAATAGAGGGCTGGAATAGAAGATAATGTTTTACCCTCACCCGTCTTTTGTTCGGCGACAGCTCCCCTATGCAGGCATATTGCCGCAATCATTTGCACGTCAAAGTGGCGTTCACCGATTGTCCGTTGGGCTGCTTCACGCACCAGGGCGAAGGATTCGGGTAAGATATCATCAAGAGTTTTTCCGTCAGCCAGTACATTTTTAAACTCAGCCGTTTTTTGACCAAAATCACTATCTTTTATTTTTCTTATCTTTTCCTCAAACGAATTTATGGTGGCCACAAGAGGTCTAATCCTCGTTAATTCTTTTTCGTTAGAATCAAATAATCGACCTAAGAACTTAAGCATAAGGAACTAATTGTATCACGTTTCAGAGGCGTGCAGAAGCTGTTTTGACTATTTCTTTTAAAAAAGACTGGTAATCATATCCGGCGGCTTTTGCGCTTCTAATAGCGCCGTCAGTTGGTCCTATACCAGGATTAAGATTAACTTCCAGAAAAAATGGGGTATTGTCTGTGCCAAGTCTGACGTCAATTCTCGCATAATCTCTACAACCGCATTTCTTGTAAGCTTTTAGAACTAGCTCTTTTATTTTCTGTTCTATGATAACGTCTAAATCAGCCGGACATACTCCGGGCGTATCCTTGTAACTATCAGATTGCTTTAACCATTTTGCTTCAAAATCAACAATTTTCCACTTCTTTTCTATCTTAAAAGATGAGCCAAAAATAATTTCTGATATAGGTAATACTTTTGCATGTGAATTATTACCAATAATCGTGATATTTAATTCTCTTCCTTCAATATATTCTTCTACAAGGAGTGGTTCACGATATGTCCTGATAAGATATTCAAGCCTTTCTCCAAGTCCGGCTTTTGAGATCACCACCGAATTATTATGAATTCCCAAACTGCAATCTTCACCTTTGGGTTTTACTATTAAGGGAAATTTTAATTGCGGTTCCAGCTGGTCCTCCGGTGAAACAAAAATTTGGAATTTAGGAGTCGGAATATTATTATCAATAAATTTCTTCTTGGTGGCAACTTTGTCTGTTGTCAGTATTATGGCCCGGCTTCCTGCTCCGGTAAAGGGTAATTGTGACTTTTCCAGTATTTTTACAACCTCTGCTTCAGTTTTGGTTACTGAGCCGATTCCATAAGCTAAATTAAAAATAAGATCTGTTTTAAGTTCAAAAATCTTTCCGACTGTTTGTTCATTCAATTCAAATAAATCTACCGCAAACCCCGATTCTTTTAGTGTCGTAAAAATTTCACGGGCGGTAGAAACCGTATCTTCATCTGCCAAGAGATCTTCTTTTTCGCCATAATTCAAATTCTGCACCACATTATATATAACAGTAATATGTCGGATTCTTTTTTGGGGAAGAACAACTCTCGGAACGACTAAAAGAGAAGGGTCAGGATTCATGGTATATCAAAAAACTTAAGCTATTTTTATTTACTTGTCAAGAGAGTAATTTATAATTTGTTTAGGAGAAATTAAAGTCCTAACTCTTGATGGATATTTTGCATTGCGGTTAACGCAAGACGGATAAATTCCGATAAGGGAATTCCCAATTTTTCCTCACAGGTTTTGATCTGTTCCCGATGAACTCCGGCCGCAAAGGCTTTCGTATCCCATTTTTTCATTACCGAATCAACAGTAACGGTATTTAATTTCTTTTCCGGACGTACTAAAGTCACCGCCACAATCAAACCCGTTAATTCGTCACAACAATAAAGAGACCATTCTAAATTATTTTTCGGAGGGTATTGTCCTGTATGAGCGTAGTTATGAGAAAGAATCGCGTTTAAAATATCTTGGTTAGTTTCACCTGTTTCCTTAAGCCATTGGTTCATTTTGATGGTATGTTGTTTGGGGTCGTTTTTTGTCTCCTCGTAATCTCCGTCGTGAAGTAATCCGACAATACCCCATATTTCTTCATCCTCACCGAAATGCCTTGCTAATGCCCGCATAACTGCTTCTACCGAGTAGCAATGACGACGCAAGTTAGGATTTTGCATATGACTATGAAGTAAATTTAAGGCTTCTTCTCTTTTCATACGACTACTCCTTCAAATTCAACTTTTCCACCAGCGTATTCTACTATATTGATAACTGCTTCGTGAAGGGTCTCCCAAACTCTTTGAGGAGTTATATCAAAAATCCCATCAACATTGATCCATATATTGGTCGTATCTACGGTAACCATGGTTCGTTTGGCATCGCGGTAATTAAAATCGATATTGTATCCTCCTTCTTTATCATAATAAGCCAGTTCTTTTGAAGTGTATTTTGTAGGTTCTTCATCTCCTAAGAGCAAAATTTCATCTCCTTCTTTGGCAAATCGAAGTATCGTAGGAAATTTCAGCCGGTCGAAATCAAAAGCACCCACCGATACTTTCTGTTTCATTACCACTAGATTGTAAGCATCAACACAGGTATTGATGGAGTATAAACCTTTTCCTAAAACTACACGCCTCAGCAATGCTTCAGGAGACGGCCGGCGGGAATGCCAATCGATACCCATCTCCTTATATAATTTCCGGTAACTCTGAATCTCCCTATACTGACCCAGCTGTTCTGTAGTCAACCCTTTCAAATTAGCAAGAAATTTTTCTTTTTCTTTCTCTAGTACAGCATCTCTTCGGGCAATTGTAACATTTTTGATTAAGGCAATTCCAACAGAAACAGACGGATACATTTCTTTAACCTTTCTTTCAATTGAAAACAGGCTAGATCTGGAAATGGATTTAATTGTTGCAAATGAAGACTCCTTTTCTACTTCTTCCTGCGAAGCTTCCTTCAGTCTATGAATTATTTGATCTTTGTCATAATGCAATAAGAACCACGCAGCTTTAGGACCGTGTTTTTTGCCTAAAAAGGCAGTATAGATAGCTGTAAATGCTTTGTTTGAATCCAAATTTAATTCTTGAGAAAGATTATAAAGAGCAATCTGTAATTTATCCGCGTCGTTAATTCTGCTTATAAGATCTATTACTCTTTGAAGGTACTCTTTCTGTTTATCACTAAGTTTTACGGCTTCCTCAGGTAATTTTTCCGTCATATGAAACCTGTATTCATCCGGAGAATATTTTTTTATCCATATCCTGGCGTATTTTTCTCTCTCGGAAAGTATACTTTTTTCTTCCGTGGTTAATTCTGATCCTTTTATTTCTGAAAATCTTGAACCTAACTCAACTGCCGGATGCTGGAAATAGTTTGCAACGCCTCTGAAACGCGGAATGAATAGTTTAGGATTTTTTTGTGGTAAATTATTTAACTGAGAATACTCAAATATTCGGGATAAGGTTTCATCCGAATCAGTATTAAACGCCTGCCAACATCTGTCGTATTCATCGAAAAGATCCGGAATAACCATATTTCCTACAGGATCAAAATTTATCGCTCCACGGTAGTCACTTCGGGTAAATAGAAACCGCAAGAGATAAGGCGGAATGATATCCGATACTTCCTTTGCCGAAGTCCCAAGACCTTTGGAAGAAGACATTTTTCTGCCTCCTATGAGGAAAAACTCATAAGGCACCGGGTATGGCACAGGATAATTCAAAACTCTTTCACAAACCAGTTTTGCCACATCATGGCTGCCGCCAGCGCTCATGTGATCTTTACCTGCCCCTTCAACGGTTACCCCAATTAACTGCCATTTTACTGGCCATTCGACTTTCCAGGATAATTTACCTACAAATTTGCCGTTACCGCTGAACGGAGAAACTTCCGCTTCTAAACCGCACCCTTTAGTCCAAGTAACGGCATCCTCCTGACAGAAAAATTTAACTTTTTCTCCATTCCAAGCATTTACTCTAGTTGTTGATTCCTTCATACACCGGGGACAGACTATCTGAAATGGATACCAGTCGGGAGCCATTTTTTTCTTATACATTTCCTCATATATTTCTCGTATCTCCGCTGCCTTATCTAAACAAATTTTTATATAATCATTCATTTTTCCCGTTTTATAAAATTCGCTCGACCAAAGAATTTTTGCACGGCATCCTAGCCTGTTGAAAACCTCTATAAACTCTTCGGCAAAATGCCTGGCGTAGTTTTCACTTTTTTCATCAGGTGAGGGAACCGTAAAAAGAGGCTGACCTAAATATTTATCCCATTTTTCTTTCTCTAAATACACAGGCAGCGCATCCATCGGATCGTGATCGTCAAAAACGTAAGTAAACGTGGCCTCCTCTCCGGCGTGTTTGAGAGCCCGCCAAACCAATTCATGAATAAGAACTCCGCGTAAAGATCCCACGTGGATCCTTCCCGAGGGTGTTTTCATGTCATCCACCCAGTAGGGTTTGTATTTTCCTGATCTTATTATTTCTTTGGCAATTTTATCGGCCCAATACATATCAGTCACAATAATAGTATTTCACTTTTTTTCATATTTCTCCACTGGTATGAACCGATAGGTTCGGAACAAACAAGAGTTATATCGTCATCCTGATAATACCTGATCCCAAAATAATCTTTATTACTTTCATATTCACAGAGCACGTAAAATTTACCGTCGTAGACTACGCCGATGTTCATACCTTCGACTTTCTTGGCATTATTGACTATCAATCGGTCAACTTGGCGAAGTGCCTCGTCAGTAGAATTTTTTCTTATATTCTGTTTCAAAAGCGAAAATATTTTTTGTGCTCCTATTTTTCCGTCAAGCGGCATTGACAGACTGACGCCGCGAACCATACCGTTAAAAACGAAACATAAAGAATCTTCAATATATGGCTGGTTATATTCAATTATCCCTTTCTGATTGGGAAAACATGAACTCCTGGCATGAACCGCAAAAAGTTTTGTTTTCGGAATAGTCTCGAACCGGTTAATCTCATCCCAAACTGGAGTTAATGATTTCTTCAATTCCCATTTACCGGCCATCCGCCAGGCAATACCGTAACCGTCTCCCTGCCAGTCGCCATCGGGAGCCCGGCTTTTTTCACACATTGAAGCAAACTCATCGAGAAGTTTTTCTGGTTTAATTTTATTTTTTGATCTAACTAGTAAAAATCGGCACATTTTAACGTTAAGAAAAAATCTTTTTTAATTCTTTTATCACCCGATCAATCTCTTTTTCCGTAATAAGATATGGAGGTAGAAATCGCACAATATTACTTCCTGCCGGAATTGCTATAATTTTTTCCTGCTGCAAAGCTTTTAAAACCGGGGTCACATTTTCGTTTAATTCTAGACCTAACATCAGACCTATTCCTCTAGTGTCAACAATTTTAGGGTGTTTCAATTTTTTTAGTTCGGTGAGAAAGAAATTACCCATTTTTTTAATGTGACTTAGTAATTGACCATCCTCAAATTCTTTTAAGACGGCGATTATTCCCGAACAGGCCAAGGGGTTTCCGCCGAAAGTCGAAGTATGAATATGTAACGGTACTTTCAAAGCAATTGCTTCGCTAACTAAAGTAATACCAATGGGTACACCTCCAGCAATTCCTTTCCCCAGACAAATAATGTCAGGTGTAAGCCCGTGCTTCTCGCTGGCCAAAAACCTGCCTGTTCTACCGACACCTGTCTGTATCTCATCAATAATCAGTAAAACCCCTCTCTTGCGACAGACTTTTTGGATATATTCCAGATAACCTGCAGGAGGAGGATAGATCCCGCCTTCACCCTGAACCGGCTCGATGATTACCGCAGCGGTGTCAGAATTAATATTTTCATCTATGCTTTTTTTCTCTCCAAACGGCAGATGGATAAAATTCCATACCAGTGGCATAAATGGATCTCTGTACTTTTCTCCGGAGGTTGCCGAAAGAGCTCCAAGCGTTTTTCCGTGATAGCTGTTTTCTAAAGCCAGAAAACGTAGCTTACCAGTATAAAGTTTTGCGAATTTTATGGCTGTTTCGATTGCCTCAGCACCGGAATTGGAGAAAAAGACACGAGAGACTCTTCCTCCACATGCCTCTACTAATTTTTTGGCGGCTTCGGTCCTAACATCACTACCGAATGATCCATGAACATTAATCAGTTTATTAAGCTGGCTAATAAGATTCGGTGTTATTCTTGGATGACGGTAGCCAAATACGCTTACTCCGTATTGACTCCCCAGGTCAAGATATTTTTCTCCATTTTTTCCGATGAGATACATACCTTCTCCCGCAACAAAAGTGACTCCTCTGTTAGGATAAGAATTGACTAAATAGTTTTTTGTGAGTGTGTCCATAATTTTCTGATTAATGAATAATCGTCCCTTTTCCTTCCAGCGTATTTAGAATAGGATGTTTTATTCTTCCATCACCCAAATAGACTTCCTGCACCCCAAAGGTGAATGCTTCTTTTATTCCCAATAGTTTCTTGCGCATCCTTCCGTTTGCCATTTCCAGATATGTATCTATCTCTTCTTTTTTTATTTCTTTGAAACGTGAAGCTTCATCTGATGGATCTTTCAACAATCCAGGCGCTTCAAAAAGCATGACAATTTTTTCCACCTTTAATTCTTTTACCATCACCGCTACCGCCCTATCATTATCTACGTTGATCAACTCTCCATTCTGAGTAATAGCAGGAATAGTTAAAACAGGTGTATACCCTTTGTCAATCAGAAGTTTTATCAGATTAGCATTCACTGATTCCACATTTCCGGTCCGAGAATCACGGATGACTTTCACTTTCCCATTCTCTCTTGACAAAATTGTTTCTTTCTTTTTTCCCAGCCAAATCCCACCATCGGCTCCACATAAACCCACGGCATTAATACCGTATTTTCTTAACGTCGCCACAATCTTTTTATTCATCAGACCGCTATATGTCATCAATAAAATTTCCATAGTTTTTTCATCAGTATAACGGCTCGTATGCCCTGATGGAGAAGTAATTATTTTTTCAGTAACTCCAAGTTTTGCTGAGATGTCTTTCATCAAATAATTTGCGCCGTGAACTATTACCACCTGATCTTTAAGGTTTTTCAAGTCCGAGGCGATATAATCCCAGTTAATTTCTTTTCCGCCGCCAACTTTCAAGATAATCATATTCAAACAGGATGTAATCCTGGAAATTCCAGTCCGGTTTTCTCTTCAAAACCAAACATAATATTCATCGCCTGGACTGCTTGACCGGCCGTGCCTTTACCCAGATTATCAATTGCACCTATGGCAACTAAACGGTTCTCTCTATGGCTTAACTCAAAACCAATGTCACAAAAATTCGTACCAATAAGTATTTTTGGCTCCGGGTAACGATAATTTCCGTCTGTTTCTTTGACTATACGGATAAACGGTTCATCAATGTATTCAGTTCTATACGCTCTCCATACATCTTTAAGTGAAATTCCCTTCTTAATACCCGCATGAATCGTAACCAATAAACCCCGGACCATCTCAATCGTCGTTGCTGTCACGGAAACATTTATTTTATTTGTGTAAGGAGCTAATTCCTGTTCGATTTCCGCAGTATGTCTATGATCTGTTGGTTTATAAGTTCTGACTACTCCATGTCTCTCCGGATGGTGGGAAGCAAGACTTGGGGAATTACCGCCCTGCGAACTACTCATTTTGGCATCAATTATAATATTGTCAGTTTTAATTATGTGATGCTTGATTAAAGGGTAAAGAGTAAGAATTGAAACAGTGGCTTCACACCCGCCACAAGCTACAAATTTAGCTTTTCTAATTTCATCTCGATGCAATTCGGAAATTCCATATACGAATTGTGGCAACATGTTTGGCAGAAGATGTTTTTTCCGATACCACAACTCAAACGTTTCTTTATTTCTGAGACGAAAATCAGCTCCCAGATCAATTATTTTGGAAGCTTTATTTTTATATTGAGACATTAATCCCATAGAAACTCCATTTGGCAATGCTAAAAACAATAAATCGCATTTTGGGATTTTAGAAGGGTGGCAAAAGGTTAGATCGGTAATTTTCCGTAAATTTGGATGGGCACGGGTAACACTTTGTCCTTCGAAACTTCGTGAGGTTACCCCAACAACATTGATTTGCCTATGGCAAAGAAGTATCCGCAAAAGCTCACCACCTGCATATCCGGATCCGCCGATTATGGAAACGTTAATTTTGCTTTTCATATTACCTGACAATTGAAATACAGTAATTCATAATATATCCTGCCACATCTATCTCTGTTACTCTCTGTACGTTTTTAAATTCCATGGTGTGATTAACTTCGTTTACTAAATAGCCTTTTTCGGTTTCAAAAATATCTATACCTAATATTCCTTTTCCAATTGCCTCCCCTGTGTATAAAGCAATTTTTTCCAGATCCCGATCTATTTTGCATGGGTGAGCTTGAGCACCACGGGCTGTATTGGTAACCCAATGACTGCTTTGCCTGTAGATTGCTGCGATCACTTTTCCTCCGATGACATGAATTCTGATATCTCTTCCCGGTTTTTCAATGTATTCCTGAATATAGATGGCATGATGCGCAGGGCTACCCAACACGGTTTTCTGCTCAATAACTGCCTCAAGCGCGTGCTCATCATTCACCCGTGCAACAAGCCTCCCCCAAGAACCAGAAAC
>Ga0155721_106_pt1 | contig 32380 bp, 29 predicted proteins | sample RifCSPlowO2_01_FD_107377 | JGI IMG/M metagenome (GOLD analysis project Ga0155721, IMG submission 107377) | Candidatus Gottesmanbacteria bacterium RIFCSPLOWO2_01_FULL_39_12b
TGGGTTCAGAACGTCGTAAGACAGTTCGGTCTCTATCCGGTGCAAGCGTTGGATACTTGAGGGGGGCTCTTGCTAGTACGAGAGGACTGCGAGGGAGGAATCCCTGGTGTGCCAGTTGTCTTCCCAGAGTGGAGGCAGCAAGCTGGATAGCTACATTCCTTCGGGATAAGCGCTGAAAGCATCTGAAGCGCCAAGCCCACCCCAAGATAAGGTATCCCTTTAAACCCCTGGTAGATTACCAGGTTGATAGGCGGAAGGTGTACGCACCGTAAGGTGTTTAGCCCATCCGTACTAATTGGTTGAGAGTAAATTTTAAGGCTAAAGATAGGTTAAACGCTTTTTGTTCACTTTTTAGAGAGTAAAGTTATTTTTTACTTGAGCCTTTCGGTCTCGGAAGCTGAGTGGAACTACCTTTTTCCATTCCGAACAGAGCCGTAAAACACTCAAGCGCCGACGATAGTGATTCCGCAAGGGATTGCGAAAATAGGTAGAGGCCGGGGGACTCAAGTAAAAAATAGATTGCATAAAATTTAAACATTTCATATAATCAAAATATCGATAACGAAAGGTTGGTAAAATGATAAGTGATAAATAAACAAAAAACAAAAGACAAAGAATTAAGAGCGAAAAAAATTTCCTCTGATATTTCGAGTACTTCTAAATCTTCATCGGTAACTGCAAAATCAAAGAGAGCACTTTTTGAGACAAAAAGTGAACCTCAAACCATGGATGAGTTACTTACCATGGTCGGCACTATCCCTCTCGGACTTAAAAGGGGTGATACAGTTGAAGGCAAAGTGATATTTGTGTCTTCAAAGGAAATTTTGATAGATATCGGTAAAAAAAGTTTTGGAATTGTAGCTGAGTGGGAGCTTGAACAAGTTGCCGAATATGCAAAACAATTGAAAATTGGAGATAAAGTAATTGCTCAAGTCGCCAATCCTGAAAATGATATAGGTTATGTGATTTTATCCTTGCGTCGGGCAAGTAGCGAGAGGCGTTGGGGTTTACTATCTCAGCTAAAAGAAACAGGAGAAGATTTGGATGTTGTAGGACTGGAGGTCACAAAAGGGGGAGTTCTAGTTGATTGGCAAGGTTTAAGGGGGTTTATTCCTTCTACGCAACTTGAAGGAAGTTTAGCGATACAGCCGATGGCTCTTATAAATAAACGGATGAAAGTAAAAGTACTAGAGGTCGATCGCGCCATGAATCGTCTTGTTTTATCTCAAAAAGCTTCAGCTTTGGGTGTCACTCCCACTTTTCAAAAAGAAAAATTAGATAAAATTAAAACCGGAGATACATTGCAAGGTGTTGTTTCAGGAATCGCTCCTTTTGGTATTTTTGTAGATATTGAAGGTCTTGAAGGATTGGTACATATTTCAGAAATTGCCTGGGAAAAGGTAGAAAACCCGGCAAACCTCTTTAAAGTAGGTAACAAATTAGATGTCGTTGTACTGGACGTAAATCAGGAAGAAGGGAAACTTAATCTTTCTATTAAACGTCTTACGCCAGATCCATGGAAGAATATTTTAGACCGATATCCCTTAGAGTCCACGATAAAAGGAAAGGTTGTGCGCAATGCCCCATACGGATCATTTATTTCTCTAGAGCCGGGAGTTGAAGGACTATTGCATATCAGTAAAATAATTTCAGGAGAAGAGCCCAAAATAGGAGAAAACATAGAATGTCTTATCGAACACATCGATCCGGTCCGCCGCAAAATTTCCCTCACCTTAGTCCCCAAAGAGAAACCAGTTGGATACAGATAAAATTATCCAATGAGGTATAATGGGTTCATATGAAGATTAAATCTTCATTTGTCTGTCAGCAGTGCGGTTATAAAAGCCCATCATTTTTGGGAAAGTGTCCAAATTGCAGCAGCTGGAACAGTTTGGTTGAAACTATAGAAAGAAGAGAAAAGGGGCCGGCTTGGGGAAAAGTAAACAAACGGGAGCGAAAAACTACCGTTTCAGCTGAAAAATTGGGAGATGTAAAAACGACTAAAGTTAATAGAATTTCCACAGGCATAAGAGAAGCGGATCAGGTTTTGGGAGGAGGGCTTGTGCCCGGGTCGTTGATACTTCTTGCCGGAGATCCGGGAATAGGCAAATCCACTCTGACTCTTCAGATTATTTCCAGTGTCGGCGGATTGTATGTCTCCGGTGAAGAATCTGCTGAGCAAATAAAGCTTAGGGCAGAGAGGTTGAAAATTAAAACCGACAAAATTCTCGTACTTGCGGATACGAATGTAGAATCCATACTGGATACGGCCGCGACAAACAGAAAAGATATAGATCTTTTGATTATCGACTCGATACAAACCTTGTGGACGGAAGAACTAAGTGGGACACCCGGCGCGATTGGACAGGTAAGGGAGAGTACTTTAAAGCTTCTTGATTTTGCCAAAAGAGAACATCTGCCTGTTATTTTGATCGGACATGTGACCAAAGAGGGAACTATCGCTGGGCCTAAAACTCTTGAACACATTGTGGATACAGTTTTGTACCTTGAGGGCGAAAGATTCCAATATTTGAGGCTTTTGCGGACGACCAAAAATCGTTTTGGTCCTGTTGATGAAATTGGAGTCTTTGCCATGGAAGAATCGGGGATGAAAGAGGTTACTAATCCTTCGGAACTTTTTTTGGGAAAAACTTCTGACGATACTGGATCGGTAATTATAGCTACACTGGAAGGGACAAGACCGCTTCTAGTTGAGGTTCAGGCATTGACTGTCGCCACCCAAATACCTATCCCTCGGCGGGTGGGTAATGGTATTAATAGTAATCGACTCCAGATGTTGGTGGCCATAATTCAAAAACATCTCAAACTTCCTTTAGGGCAATTTGATATTTTTGTCAATGTGGCATCAGGTATTAAAGTTTTTGAGCCGGCGGCCGATCTGGGAATTTGTCTTGCCATCATCTCCTCTTTTAAAAATAAACCGCTTCTTTCCAAAACCGTAGCGATTGGAGAAGTTGGATTACTCGGAGAGATACGGAATGTAATCGGTCTCGAACGGCGAATAAAAGAGGCCAAAAAGCTGGGATTTAATAATTTAATTACGTCTAAAAATTACAATTACCTCACAAAGGTAGTTGCGGTCCTCTTTTAATATCCTCTTTTTGACAGCTTTTTTCATCAACACAGTTATCAACATAAATCTCTATTTTTATTATACCTTGTCAGAGTAACTCATAACTGCATTTATTTGCTATAGGGTATATCTTTTTTAAATCATATATTACTATAGGGTCTTGACAAGGTGTGTTAGCAATGATAGCATCATTATTAATCAGACAAAAACAAAATGCTAAAGATATTAAACAAATTATTTACGGCAAAAAAGAAGAAAACTGAGGCTAGAGACTTTGAATGGGAGAAGTTTCAAGTGATGGCCAAGGAACAGTTTAGAAAACTTAAAGATAAAGGATTAAGTTTCCCGGTCGTAACTTTATAAAAAGAGCATCACTAACGCTAGCGGGTTAAGACTACGATTAGTAATGCTCTCTTATAATGGAGTTGGCCATCTTATGAGCAGGAATAACCAACACCTGTGAAGAAGATTTATCACCCCTCAAATACTTTGTCAAGAAAATAGTTGTGCGGAAAATTAGGATATAATCCTGTCAATTCAATATAAATCAAGAGCGACTATTATAGCGTATCTCAAGAGAGTTAAACGCTATGAGTAGTGTTGATAATAAAAGATTACTGAAAAATAGCTTAAATTTTCCCCAAATAAGCAACTTCTGATGTTTTAGATTGATGGACAAAGCTATCTTACTTGACAACTTTAGATAACGATGTTAGAATGGCGCCCTAGTAACGTCCTGTCTATAAGGATGAGTCCCGCGATCAATCCTATGAATAAATTGCCTGCTTTGCCCAAAAAAAATATCTTAAATTTATCTGAGTATAAACTCTGGATCAAGTTGTGATGCTTTAGCCAGAGTTTTTCTTTTGGCTTTTAGATGGGGGATCGGATGTAGGGCAGGCGTCCGATCTCCCATCTAGAAGTTGAACGAAGTTAAAGAGAGTAGAAATTTACTTTATAAATTTTAGTATTACCACTCTGAAATACTATTTTACCTAAGTTTGCAATTTTTACTTCGTTTAAGTCTTTATATTTTTCCTTTTCCAGAGCCCCTAAGAAAATATATTCTACATTGTATTTGCGGAGTATTTCTTTTGTCAGGGAAAGATCTTTTGATTCATAAATTGTAGCTACCTCAGGAATTCTTTTGCCTGCCTCATCATAACTGCCACGCCACAGCCATTCGTGTACCGGCCAGCCAATAACAGTAGGTAAGCCAGTATAAGCAGATACTCTGGCGTAGTCGGTATAAGATTCACCATTGGCTTCAAGGATAACTGGTTGGCCTTCTATATTATTTCTTAACCACTCAATCGCTTTTTGATCGTCCGAAAAATTAGCTTCCTGGTTCATCCAGTTTAGACCATAAAGACCTTTATATCTTTTTAACCCACCGTAGTAAGAAGTGATGGCAAAATACGGATAGATAGCCACCAGTGAAAAAAGGGCGATAAAGAAAATGTTATATACTATTAAACCTACCGATCGTTTAGTATGGGAATATTGGAATTTAATTCTAAAGATGACGTAGCTACTTACAAGTCCAAGCATCATAAAGGCTTGATAGCCCAGTTTAAACATAGTATTGGCCCGATAATGTGCCGGATAGATATCTTTGACGTAAAAAAATTCGGGAAAGATTAGAAGTAGAGTCGAGATGATAATTAGCAGAATGATAAGGACGTCTACTTCTGAAAGATTATTTAAATTATTAAGTTGGTTATTGATTTTACTTCGAGAGTGCCGGAATATAGGATAGATGATAAATCTTAGAAACCCGAAGACGCAGTAGTAAAAGAATCCCCATAAAATAGCTAACATCCACCAGGCTGATTTTTGGCATTTACCTGCTTCAAACAGCAGAGGACCCAAAGTTTTGCCTAAAAAACCAGCGGGTGCACAAAGCACTCCAATTCCTGAAACAAAGGGACGGAAATTTAAGGAAAATGGAAGATTGGCAATTAAAAAAAAGAATAGCAAGAATAGTGCCGCCGAAAAAGTTTTATAGAAGACAGATAGAGTTAGACTTTTAATACCTTTAAAGCCTGATTCTGAGTTTGTTAAATTTATATAAAGAAAGACTAAGTCGGTTAGGATCATATATATCAGTCCGTCCCAGGCATTTGTCATATACATAACGCCTAAAAGAAGTCCAAGAATAATAATGTAGCCAAATGGTATCGAAGTATGTTTGGTAAATTCGGTTATGAAACTATTGAAACGGTTGAGTTTAGGAGATGGTTTTTGTAAATCGTTGTTTCGTACAAGGAGTGCAAGCAGAAGCGCAATTCCCAAAAGCACAAAAGGAATATCGGAAACGTGACCATGTAAATCAGCAACGACAAAGGAATAAATCGGGAACTCATGAATAGTAAAGGGGATAAAACGGGTGGCGTTGGGATACCAGTATCTTTCCGGATGTAGACAGTTCATCAGATTCCAGGGAGGTATAAGATACTTTATTTGAAAGCAGTTTTCCAGTTGCCAAGGAGGCTGTGGACTTTCGTTAGGATAACCCGCGGTAAAATTATAGATAGTATGCAGATTACCACCAAAGGCAACGATAAATGCGGTAATCAAGCCAATGATTACCAGTTGCAGACGGTTTGTAGGCTTTTGGGCGAAAAGACTTTTAGATTTTCCATAAATTTTATTTAACGATAAAGTTATGATATTGATGCCTAGTGAAAAAGAGAGGGTAAACGTAAAAGCAAAGAGGGTTGCCATCATCAGATTATAGGTAATAATGGAGTCTATGCCCGAGAGTTTAGTTAAAAATGCAGTTAGGTAGTGGCCGAAATAATAATAGTTGATGAAAAACCCTCCGGTATAATCAGGAGATTTAGTCAGCCACATGTCAAGAGGTGGAAAGTAGGTTGAGCGCAAAATTGAGTTGACAAAACCAAAGTCCATAAATTTTTCCAGACCCCGAATAGAGGGTTCCGTAGCGCGAACGTAGGACCAAAACGTTAGACCCGCCCCAAAAAGCAGTTCCTCGAAAATCATCCAGCCCCAAGCCAGTTTGATCAATAGCCCATTAGAGTTTCGGTAATACAGGAGCCATAAATTAATCAGAGTTAGACCTGAAAAAATGATGAGAATGGCAGTACGGCTAAAAGGAATCAGGTGAAAACTGGCAATTAGCCACATGACATAAGAAGAAAGGAGTAGGCCGAGTACCTTAGAAAAAATATACCCGCGGTCGACAAATTTATGAAATATACGGGAGGTAATCGGTAGAAAGATCAGACCGATCAAAAAAAAAGTCAACCACCAGACAATAATTGCGAGAGTATCGGACATGATAGTAATGATTATTATAAGGGGACCCCTTGCTGTATCGCAAGGGGTCTCGTCTTTTAAAAATCGTGATATAATCTCGCCATGATAAAAAAGATAAAGGTCGGGTTAGATTTTGACGGTGCGATTGCCTATAATCCCTTTAGAATTATTCGTGCTCCGGTAACCTACGTAAAAAGAAGCATCTTCGGAGCCAGAAAACTCAACTTCTACTATCCGAAAAACAATTTCCAGAAATTACTTTGGAAGATTATTCATGAATCAAGTATCTTTCCGGCAAAGGGAATTGATGTGTTGCGCGATTTAGTGGCAAAAGAGCTGATTGAGGCTCATTTGATAACCGCCAGATACAGTTTTTTGAATAATCAGCTTTATACGTGGCTCGGAAAAAACAGGTTGACGGGGGTTTTCAAGACCATAAATATCAACGAAAAAGATGAACAACCTCATCTGTTTAAAGAAAAGATGGTAAATAAGCACAAATTGGCGATTTTTATCGAAGACAATCTGGATATTGTCAAACATCTGCATGGAAGAAGCAAGACTAAAATTTACTGGATTTATAACATAGTGGACAGACATTATCCTCATCCGTATAAATTTCCCTATTTGGAAAGAGCCTTGGAAAAGATAATGAAACAGGTATGAAAATCCTTTTTTCCCTTACTTACTACACTCCATATGTTTCCGGCTTAACCTTATATGTCAAAAGACTGGCAGAAGCCTTAGCAAAAAAGAGCTATCAAGTATCTGTGATTAGTTTTCAGTATAGAAAGGACTTAAAGCTTGAAGAGGAGATTAATAAGGTTAGAATAATCAGAATACAACCGTTGTTTCGAATCAGTAAGGGATTTTTCTCTTTAAACTGGTTACTTAGAAACGTAAGGGAAGTGAAATTATCAGACATTGTTGTGATTAATCTACCGCAGTTTGAAGGGATAGTACCGGCCATTCTTGCCAAAATATTCAACAAAAAACTAATTTGTATTTACCATTGCGAGGTAGTTTTACCAAACGGTTTTTTAAACAAGCTGGCCCAAACCTGTCTTAACTGGTCGAATTACTTAACCCTGTTTTTTTCTGATCAGGTAATTACCTACACCGGGGATTATGCCGGACATTCAAAAATTCTGCCAAGATTCTCTGATAAAACTAGGTATATTTATCCCCCAATCTTAGCTCCAAAAGTAGATAAAAGAGTACAAAAAGTGATCAGAGGAAAGTTAGGGTCAGACCTTAAACGCGTTAAAGGTCTGACCCTTATAGGTATTGCCGCTAGACTGGCAGCGGAAAAGGGGATAGAGTACGTATTGGAAAGTATTCCAATACTAAGTTCAAAGTTCAAAGTTCAAAGTTCAAAGTTACGAGAACCAGGGATTAAGATTGTAATCGCAGGACCTGAAGATCCGGTAGGAGAAGAGAGATACAGAGAGAAGATTAATCACTTAGTTGAGAAATATAAAGATTACGTTGTATTTATTGGAGAGTTAAAAGAAGAAGAGATGGGTTCTTTTTATTCGTTGCTTGATGTTTTGGTGCTTCCTTCGATCAATTCCACCGAGGCTTTTGGTATGGTTCAGGTGGAAGCGATGATGATGGGAATACCGGTTGTAGCGACTGACTTGCCAGGAGTTAGAGTGCCGATTCAAAAGACGGGGATGGGAAGAATAGTACCAATAAAAAATAGTGAAAAATTAGCAGAGGCAATTATCGAAATTCTTCGAAATAAAAATAAATATATTAAGGATAAAGAATTTATCAAAAAAGAATTTTCCCTTGAGAAGACGATAGAGTTTTATAAGAAGTTATTGAGTTTGTAAAAAAGGATGAATCTAGAATCTATCTTAAAAAAATATCTTTCGGAGCGGCCTTTATTTCTCTCTCTTATAAGAGCTAAAGAAGCGGAGCTTTATCAGAAGTATTTACCGTTAAAAAAACCGGTATTAGATGTAGGTTGCGGAGACGGATTTTTCGTAAAGGTGACGTTTAGGGTCAGGCCTTTAGCGCGTTTAAGGTCTGACCCTGTTCGAGATTTAAGGCCTGACCCTGTGATAGATGTAGGATTAGATCTGAAAGACAGTCGAATTGAGGAAGCGAAACAATTAAATATCTACAAAAAATTAGTTATTTACAATGGCAGAAAAATTCCTCTTCCAAACAATTCGTTTTCTACTGTTATCTCAAACTGCGTCTTGGAGCATGTTAGTGATCTATATAACGTAGTTAAAGAGGTTAACCGGGTGTTGAAACCCGAAGGAACGTTTTTGACAACAGTTATGGCTAAACCATGGGAGGAAAATTTATTTGGTACTAAAATTATCGGAGGAGCATATAAGGAATGGATGAGAAAAAGGCAATTGCACCGAAATTTATTATCAAGGACTGAATGGGATCAAATGTTTCAGAGGGCGGGTTTTACGATAAAAGAATCTACCGGTTACTTAAATCCTCAAGCCTGCGCAGTGATTGATCTCAGTCACTATTTATCAATTCCAAGTTTAATCTCTTATAAACTGTTCGGCAGATGGATATTGTTTGAGGGATTGGCCGTAAAACTTATCCCGGTCAAATATCTGGTAAAGGTTTTATCGGAAAAAGTGTTGAAAGATGAGTCCGGAGCCATATTTTACGCCTTAAAAAAGAAATGAGTCAGCCAAAAAATTATTTATTATCTTTGATAATTCCGGCCTTCAACGAGGAAAAGAAGATCGAAAAAGATATAGAAGCAGCTTATGCTTTCTTTGGAAAGAATAAAGTTAAAGCTGAAGTGATTATCTCAACTGATGGTGTGACCGATAAAACAAATGAGAAAGTCAGAAGATTACAATCCCGTTATAAAGACTTGAAGTTAATAAGTAGACATGAAAGAGCAGGGAAGGGGTTTGCCATAAAACAGGCTGTAAAAGAAGCTCGTGGTAAATATATCATGTTTGCCGACGCAGGACTTTGTATATCCTTTCATAATGTTAGGGAAGGGGTAAAGAGATTAGATAAGGGATTTGATTTTGTTCTAGCCTCACGGGCAGATAAAAAAAGCGTCATCGTAAAATACCAGCCCTTTTATCGTCAATTAGGAGCAAAAATATTTGGTCTTATTGTAAGGTATTTGCTTGGAATTCCGAAAAATATTACCGACACCCAATGCGGATTTAAATTTTTTAAAAATAAGATTGCCAGGAAGTTGTTTAATAATTTAAGGACAAGGGGATTAATGTTTGATATAGAAATAATATTACTGGCCAAAAAATATGGGCTTAAAATAACGGATTTTCCAGTTTCCTGGACCGCAGACTGGGATTCAAAACTCAGCCTTCCCGGTTGCCTTGAAATAATCAAAGACTTATTGGTAATTAAGTTAAAATACAAATTATAATCGTTAATTTTTCTCTACAATAATAAGTTTTGAGATACCGATCGGGAAATTAAGATAGTTTTGAAGCTTATTTTCCAGTTGCTCATATTTCAGTATCAGATAATCCAGTATATAATTTGTGAGGGCTGTTTCTCTCGTAAGATGCGGAACCTTATTTTTCCTGGGGGAAAATTTACACATTATCAGAAGTACAAAATATAAGGCGAAGTCGACATTTTTACTGATCAATAACTTAAAGCCTGCCTCTCTGCATTTTTCTTCTAATTCACCGTTCTCATATCTTCTTTTATGTTTAAGTCTGATATCTCTTGTGGACCAGAGAGTTTTATGAGCTGGGACAAGAAAAAAACCAAGACCTTTATTCTTTAATACCCGTTTAATTTCATCAAGGGCGGCCCGATCATTTTGTATGTGTTCTAAAACATCAATTGCCTTGACCGAATCAAAATAATTATCCTTAAATGGAATGGTTTTGCCGTTATAAGCCCAGGTTTTTTTGATTCCGCGAGCCCGACAATACGATATTGCCTCTTTTGAGATGTCGATACCCCAGGATTTAACCCCGGGAAACCTTTTTTCAAATTCGTATTGGAAAAGTCCTGATCCGCAACCCAAGTCTAACATTTTTATAGTTTTTTTTCCCTTGGGGGCAAAAACATCCCAAAATTGAAAGATTAATTCTCTTTTGACCCTAGCTCTCCATTCCTCTTCGTCGACTTTAAATCGCAGATCATAGTAGTGTTTTTGCATATTAAATTATCTGATTAGAAAGCAGATACCCGACAGTTCTATTGATACCATATTCGACAGTAGTCTCGGGTTTCCAGCCTAATTTTTTCAGTTTAGAGATGGAAAGCTGGACGAATTTATTGTCTCCCTTCCAGTTGCTTTCACGGCCGAGCCAGATTTTTTTGACGTTATGATATTTAGCAGATTTTAAAATGATATCTACAATTTCACTGACGGTTAATACCTTTTCATGGCCGATATTATAGACATTGAAGCGCTTTTTGGCCTTGCTGATAACGGTAAAAATGGCTTCTACTCCATCTTTTATATATATCGATGATTTTTTGGGAGTGCCGTCAGACAGAAGTTCCAATCTCTTATTATTTTTTTTCAGTTTTGCTAGGACATCAAAGATGATTCCGTGGGTATAGCGTTCTCCGATAAATGAGACAAAACGGAAAATATAACTCGTCATATCATAATAAGATCCATAGGAAGAAATATATGATTCGCAAGCCGCTTTGGTAGCTCCGTATAATGAGGTTGGCCGGAAGGGGTGATTTTCCGGAGTGGGGTGAACAGTCGCATCTCCGTATACCGATGAAGTAGAAGCAAAGGCAATTTTCCTGACCTTATTTTTATACATCGCCTCAAGTACATTCTGAGTCATCTCCAGATTTTCTCTGTGATCGATATCATGATCGTTAAATCCGCTTGGGACGTCAGCGTGGGCGGATAAATGAAAGACGAAATCCGCAAGTCTCATTGATTCATTCAATAATTTTTTATCCCGTATATCTGCCTTTACCAGTTTGAAATTAGGATTTTTCAGATGGTGTTTGATAAAAATCATTTTTCCTGTAGAAAAGTTGTCATAAACGATAACCTTTTTCTTAAGGGAGATTAGTTTATCGACAATATGGCTTCCTATAAAGCCAGCTCCGCCGGTGACAAAATATTTCATAAGATGTTTCCTATTCGGTGAACCTGAAAACCGAAAGTTTTAAATTTACGGTAATCCAGAAAATTTTTACAATCGTAGATAATTTTATTTTTTAATTGTTTGGCTATTATACTCGGGTCTATTTTTTTAAATTGCGGCCAGGGGGTCATGAGGACAATAAGATTCAAGTCCCGGAAAAAATGATCAAGATTTTGACATAATTTAATAAAAGACAGGTTTTTTTTAAGACTTTTAATGGCCGGATCAAAGGCTCTGATATTTGCTCCTTCACCATTTAAGATTGAGGCCAGTTCCAGAGACTGAGAACGGCGTAAAGTATCAGTATGAGGCTTATACGTCAAACCAAGAATGCCGATATTCCTGTTTGATAATACCGGATAAATTTGTTTAATTTTCCCAACCAGTAAACTGATTCTGTCCTGATTGACACCGTAAATTGATTTTATTAACTTGGGATTATATTTTTTCTTGCTTGAAACTGATATTAAAGTTTGCAGATCTCTTCCCAAAGTACCACCGGCAAAGCCCAGGCCGGGATTAATTGGAGCATCTCTGCTTACTCTTCTGTCTGTTTTCAAAGCGCTTATGACCTCTTCCATATTTGCTCCAAACAGTTCACATAAATCTCCCAATTCGCTGGCAAAGCTTATATTAACGGCTAAATAAGCGTTGAGAGCGTGTTTCACTATTTCCGCAGATTCCGGTGACATGAAGATGACAGGACAGGAGAACAAAGAAAAATCAGAAATGAATTTTTTAATTGTCTTATAATTATCTGCTCCGAGCACTAATCTTTCCGGTTTTAAAAAAGATTCGAAAGCTTGCCCCAGTCTTAGATTCTCGGGGAAATAGACAACCTCAACTCTTTTATTTTTGGTTTTTAACTGGTTTATTAGGCTTCGAGTGGAGCCAACCGGTATCTGGCTTGAGACAACGATAACTGTGTTATCAGAACAATATTTTGTCACAAGCTGAAAATATTTATGGAGATCTCTGAGAATGACCCTGTCGTTATTGTCAACAGGCACGTCAAGACAGATCATGACGTAGTCTTGATTGGTGATGGAATCCTGGGGCTTTGAACTAAAAAAAAGATCATGATTGAGATATTTCTTTAACCGTTCCGGGAGTCCCGGCTCCAATATGGGAGGGTAACCGGCGTTTAAGTTATCAATTACTTTTTTATCAAGATCATAACCGGTTACCAGATAGCCGTTTTGGGCAAGAGAAGTAGCATAAATACAGCCTAAATGCCAAAGACCAATTATCCCGATCCGTTTTTGTTTTGATCTATTTTTCATAAAACAATTTGCCGTCGATTCTTCTAAGTTTATAAAGATTTGGAGACAGTTTATCTGCCTTTTTTAGTTTTTCGACAGAATCCCACTTACTGCTTATCAGTCTGCCGGTTAGATGATTTGAGTATTTGCTGCATAGAAAAGATATCAGCTTGACCAGACGAGTTGAAGAAGCCTTGCTGTTTTTTTTAATCTCAAGAGCTTTAGCGTAAGCCCGACTACCTGCTTTATCCGGACCCGAACTTATCAGATAATCAATTAAGGCTGTATAAACTCCACCCGGGGAAATACAATTAACCTGGATATTATACTCCGAGAGTTCCTGGCTGAGGCATTCGGTCAACCCTGCGATCGCAGTTTTCGAGGTGATGTAGGCGGAGAATCGTGGTGGTACTTCAACTCCACCGATACCTTTTCCGGCCAGGTTGATGATTTTACCACTCTTTTGTTTTTTCATTGTGGGAATAACGAGCTTTGAGCTATATAAAGCACCCATCAGGTTAGTTTGTATAGTTTGCCGCCAAAGAAGGTGGTCATTTTTCTCAAGTTTTCCAATGGGACCATAGATTCCTGCATTATTTATCAAAATATCAATCGAGCCAAGAGTTTTAAGCGAGTAGAAGACGAGCTTTTGGCAGGAATCATAATCGGAAACGTCAGCCGTAATTCCGAAGGCAGATTTTTTCTTTTTATTAAGAAGAACAAGTGCTGAATAGATTTCTTTTTTTGACCGGGAACAAATTACAACCTTAGCACCTTGTTTGACTAATTCGGAAGCGATAATAAATCCTATCCCTCTAACTCCTCCTGTGATAATAGCTTTTTTCCCATACAGCATGTTTTTTCTTATCTCCTTCTTGAGAGTTCCTTCCAGGCTTCATCAAACTGCTGTATCGTTTCCCAGGTTCTCTTGCTAAAAAGCATGGCGGTAAGTTTATCAGGGGTGATGGTGACGATATTGGTTCCCGCAGCAAAAGCTTCTCCGGCCATGGCGGCGGTGCGGATACTTCCGGCAATTATTTTTACATTATCATAGCCACCCTCATTGATGAAATCGTGAGCGCAGCGGATAATATTTCTGGGATGACTGTTGATTTCGGTACTCGTGCCAACTTGGGGATATTTGGCCATAAAATCGGATCGGCTGTGATATTTAGTATAGTCTTCCTGGGAGCGGCCCCAGAGTAAACTGACAAAAGTAGTTTTAGGTAAAGTACGACTAGCCAGAATCGCCATTACCATTTGTTCAAAGGTCATCATCAGAGTGATATTAACGGCGATGTTTAACTGTCCAAGTGCTTGAATTACTTTCAGGCTTTTTACCGTATCCGGTATGAGGGGAATTTTGATGATGATATTTTCGGCTAACTCACTTAGCTCTTTGGATTCTCTTATCATTTCTTTTTCTGTAAGGCTGCTGTTATTGAGTTCTACCGAAACCGGTTTTTCGTGCATTTCGGTACAGATTTTTTTAATCGTTTTATGGTAATCTTTTGATTTAATTTTATCCTGAAGAAATATAAATTGATTCGTAGTGACTCCGTCTATGACGCCGGTGGCATTCCACTTTTGGATTTCTGAAAAATTTGCCGAGTCTATAAAGATGGATCGGGAAAATGGTGGGTTCATATTTTATTTGCGCTTATATTATATACTAATTCTATTGTGAATAAAGCCTTTTTCCTGGATCGTGACGGAATCGTGCTTTCTATGGTTTATGATTTGGAAAGTAGCACCATAGATACTCCGCGTATATCTTCGCAAATAAAGTTTATCGATGGTGTTTTTGATTTATTGAAATATACCAGTTTTTTAGGTTACCGAAACATTGTCATTTCTAATCAACCTGCTGTGGCTCTAAAAAAAATGAGCCTTAAGAATTTTAACGAAATTCAACGGGTGATGAATCAAAGACTAAATCAAAATCATGCCGTTATAGACGATTATTTTTATTGTTTTCACCACCCCTTTGCCAAAGTTCCCAAATACAGGATCAACTGTTCATGCCGTAAACCAAAGACAGGGTTGATCAAAAGGGCAGCAAAAAAATATGACTTTGATCTTCCGAAGTCCTGGTTTTTGGGAGATGGAGTAAATGATATCTTAGCCGGTCAAAAAAGCGGTTGTAAGACCATACTGCTGGCCAATACCGGATTTTCCGAGTTCTTTCGTATTCTAGAAGAGAAGTTAGACGGGGTGAAGCCTGATTATATTGTTAAGAGATTAAGTGAGGTAAAGAAAATATTATGCAAGTAATCATTGTTGCCGGTGGAAGAGGGGAAAGGCTTAGACCATTGACTGACAGGTTCCCAAAACCCATGTTAAAAGTGGGGGGTATTCCGATTCTGGAGGACGCCATAAATTTTTTCAAAAAAAATAAGATGACCGATTTTATTTTGGCTTTATCGTATAAGTCAGAGATAATCACCGGTTATTTTGGCCGGGGAGAAAAATGGGGAGTAAAAATCAGATATCTCCTGCCAAAAGATACCCCCTTAGGTACCGCCGGCGATATAATCCTTGCCAGGAATTTTATTAAAGACACTTTTATCGTCACCTATGGGGATATTTTGCGGGAACTGGACGTAGCCCAGGTTATTAAGTCACACAAGAAGAATAAGGCTTTTGGCACGATTGTAATTTATAATAACAAGAATAAGCATCCGAAAAGTTTAATCAGATTTGATGAAAGTGGCAGAGTATCTGAATTTTTAGAAAGACCAAAAATTCACGAAACAAAACAAAGTGAGGTGTGGTCGAATGGATCGTTTTATATATTTGAACCGCAGATATTTAATTATATTCCCGTAGAGAAAAGAAGCGATTTTGCCTACGATATTTTCCCTAAAATAATATCGTTGGGAAAACGAGTATATGCATATAAGCAAAAAGGCTTTTTTATCGATATCGGAAGTAAAGCTAAGTTGGATCAAGCCAGGAGAATTTTTAAGATTTAAGTTCCGGATGGTTTACCATCGCGTGCCAGATAACGGCTTGCAGCGATTCAGCAAAGGGAGTAATGGTATCCTCTGAGATTACCGGAATCATTATTGTTACATCCGCCACTTTTTTGGTGTAACCCCCATCCCGGCTGACGATACCGATTATTCTTGCCCCGATACTTTTTGAATATTTTAGAGCATTGACTATATTGACGCTGGTGTTTTTTTTCAGGTTACCGCCTCCCACAGAAAAAACCATGACCACATCAATTTTCGAAAGACGGCTGACTTTTAACCAGTTTACAAAGACAGAATTCCAGCCGTCGTCGTTGGTACGTGCAGTAAGTTCGGCTACGTTATCAAGCGGAGTGTAGCTTTCGATATGGCAGATTTTCCGAAAATCGTTTACGGCATGTGAGCAGTTGGCACCGCTTCCGCCGACTCCCAGAAGAAACAGTCTGCCCTTTCGCTTCTTGAGTTTAATGATTTCCCGGATAGCCTTGTTAATAGCGGTGATGTCTAATTTATTAACCGCATCGATAGTATTTTTTAGATAATCGCTGATATATTCATGCTTCATATAGCTAACCTCGTCCCTTCCCAATCAAAACCAAACTTATGTTCTTTGAGTCTCATTTTTCTCATTTTATTTCTTAGCCTGCTTTTATTTTTGTCTATATAAAAGACAAACCATCCTCCACCGCCGGCGCCCATGATTTTACCACCAAGGGCACCTGATCGCATAGCTTCATCGTAAATTTCATCAAAATAAGAGTTTGTGACTTTATCAGACAGTTTTCTTTTTATCAGCCAATGTTCATGGAAGGTTTTTCCAAAGTCGTTAAGTTTATTTTTCAGAAGGTATGTTTTGGCCATCTTTCCGATTTCTTTGATCTTATCTAGAGCCTGAGTTTCGGCGCTCTTTTTAACATCAGAAAGGACCAATGAAGCGTCTCTTTGGACACCGGTAGAAAAAAACAAAAGATTATTTTTTAACCGGAAAATAGTCGTTGCCATTAATTCTAAAGGTTCATGCTGAACATTGCCCTTTTTGTCCATTTCGAAATATCTCAAACTTCCTAAAGCTGTTATATATTGATCTTGAGGTCCGATCGGCTTTTGCAATTTAATTCTTTCGATAAAATATGCCTCTTTCGCCAAATTTTCTTTTGATTTATTTATCCCTTGATGTTTATACAAAGCATGAAGCAGGCCGACTGTAAATGCTCCAGATCCTCCCAGGCCGGATTTGCCGGGGATATCGCTTGTCGAAATAATTTCTACCCCGTGAGTAGTTTTAGTCAGTTTCAGACATTCTCTTATTATCTGATTGGAGACATCTGTGATATTTTTGTTAGGAAGGGGTTTGACTTTAAGATACACATACTGATCTATGGCTGCACTTATCCATGCCCCGCCTCTTTTTTGGCTATACCAGGTAATATCCGTACCACCGCCGCCGAGGGTGATACGGTGAGGGGTTTTGGTGATAACAATTAGGTGGTTACCCATAATAGACCCATGAATTTAAATGGATTATATTATACAATTAATCAAATTCACTTTATATTGAATGACAATAAAAAAGAAATGGCTGTTTATTCTTTTAATCGGTCTACTATATTTATCTATTTCTTTCTATAAAATTGATCAACTTCCTGGTGAATGGTACGGGGATATATCGAATGTTCATGAGTATGTAACCCAGATTCTAAAGGGTCAATTTCCGTTTTACTTCTTCCAAAGCCCGGGGCCGGTATATCATTACGCGATTGTTCCAATTGTTTTATTATTTCAAAACAGAGGGTATGAAACCTATAAAATCGCTTCTTTAATAATAAGTTTATTAGGTTTATTCACTACATATTTATTCGTCAAAGAAATCTCATCTAAAAAACTCGCTTATATTACAGTATTAACAATGAGTTTCTCCTTTTGGTACCTGGTTTGGAGCAGACTTGGAAATTCGCAAATAATAATCCCGGCTTTGGCATCCATCATGAGTTTATTTATAGTCAGATACGTAAAAAAAAGAAGGTTTTTTGATCTTTTATCAGGAGCATTTTTTACTTCTTTAGGTTGGTACACTTATCCGCAGACTTTTATCTTCCCGCTAGTTTTTTTCTTATTCGTAGTCTTATTTTGTCTTTTTACAAAGAGAATGGTATCTCAATTTAATACTTTAAGTTTAATACTAATAGCCTTATTTATTATGGCTATTCCGTTTGTAACTATCATCAGAAACGACAAAGGTAATTTTGGTCCGCAGGGATATGTAGGCTCAAAAGTATGGCCCAATTTATTCCTCTCCGCTGATCAATTGATCGGTAAGACTCTTTACAATTACAAGAAATTACTTCTGATGCTTCATGTAAAAGGTGATAGAACATTTAGGGTAAACGTTTCAGAGTCTCCACAAATAGATAAATTAAGCGGACTCTTTTTCTTATTGGGATTTTTGTATTTTGCAAAAAAGAAGCGGCGGATTTGGTTACTTTATATCTTTTGGATGCTATTCGTTTTGCCTTTACCATCTATCTCACCATCCATTCCTGATGCGGAAATCCCTAACAGCGCCAGAACTATCGCGGTTATTCCTTTTGTATTTGTACTGGTTTCAGCAGGATTTTTGTGGGTTTACCAATCAGTCAAAAAGTTTCTGACAAATGATAAATATTTATTAAGTATTCTGCTTTCTGTAATGTATATATACATGGTTTTTACCAATCTGAAACTGTACTTTGTGGATTATGCCAATGGATTACCAGATAGAAATTTTGCTACAGGAAAAATAATCGCAGAATTTATTGATAGTTTGCCAAAGGAGGTGAATGTATATTTCGGCTCCTGCTGTTGGGGAGAGTGGGGACATCCGGAACCGAAAGCTGTTGCGTATGTTTTTCGAAAAGAAAGGAATTTTATTGAGTACAACCATTATCTAGATTCATGTCGGGAAGTTACAAGATTACCCGCGGTGGTGATTTTTGGGCCAGACGATGACAAAAAGGTAAATGAATATAAGGAATGCTTTCCTCAATCTGACTTAGTAGATATCAAAGGTGAATATAATACAATAATTTTCAGGAAAATATATATCAAATAAATGAGAAGATATTTAGTCATATTTCTTTATATTCTGGGATTTAGCGTACCTTATTTAATTAACAGTAACCATTCTCTCTATACTTTTTTGTATACTTCAGGATTAATCGATTATCTTGACAATTACCTAAAGATAGGTAGGACAGTTCTTGTTGATACTCTTACTATTTTTGTAATCTGGTCTTTTATTACTGCACTTATATTTTTGCTTAGTAAAGCAGGTAAAGATGTTTTTGAATCATTTATTCATGATTTTAGAAAGGTTACAAGTGAAAAATATAAGTTAAATGCGACACGAATTTTAGTTATTTTTACTTCTTTATTTTCCTGTTTATCTGTCTTTGGGTATGTAATTTTTAAAATATACCGAGGTGAAGCTATTTCTAACTCGCCGGTGGTGTTCCTTTTTATTATCGCAACACTTCTTAGTGCTTTTTTGCTTCTAGATATTTCTAAAAAAATAAGGATATTGAGTATTAGAGGAATTGACATTGTTATTACTGTATTTTTGATTGTTCTTTGCATTTTGACTCTTGGATTTAACCTGAGATTTCCCAAAGAGATGGTTGCTGATGAAGCAGCATCATGGGAGACGGTTAGACATATCTTAAGAGGGGAATACAAAGCAGATATTTTCTCTTACGGTTATTATGGATATCCTGCTTTTAACGTTTTTGTGCAGGCAGGGTTACTTCGTTTACTTCATTTCACAGATAAAGGTATTGAAGGTTGGAGATTTACGGCAGTGCCAATGGCAGCCCTTGCTGTTGTGGGAGTATATTTTCTAACGAGAAATCTCTTTAACAAAAAGATTGCCGTTTTATCTTCATTGTTACTTTTGGTAAATCCATATTTTATGATACTATCCAGAATTTCTTTTCCTACCAATCAGTCTATAATACCTCCCTTGTATACTGTGTTGTTTGCCCATGTTGGTGTTACTCTTGACAGTTTATTTTATATTTCTTTGGCTGGTATATTTTCAGGATTAGGATATTACGTGTATCCATCAGCAAAAATATCCGTAATCATAGGCGTTTTAATCTTGCTTTATTATCTGTTTACACAAAAAAGTAAAAGGGGAAATTTAACTATTTCTTTAGTATATCTTTTCTCATTTATTTTAACCGCAACACCGGTAATTTTGTCAGGATGGGTTTATAAAGCAAATGAAGGAAACAGAATTTATCAGTCCAGCGTACTAAGCGTAGACTTCTTAAAGAGTGTCTATCCGAATGTTTCAAAAGACCAATTAACTTCATTCTATCCCCTAAGACTGATAGGTGATAAATATAGGGTTTATTTCCACCCGATCGCAATACCTTTTGCTATCAGAAATGTCATTGTATCAATTGTTTCACTTTTTCAAGCTGAGCCTATATACGATCTCAATTTCCGTTCTTCGATAGGGGGTACAGAATGGGGATTTGCCATATTTACCGGTTTCCTCGCAGTATTGTACAGGTTAGTCAAAGGCAGAGAAAAAACTAAATATATACTTATTTTAATCTGGTTTTCGGTGAGCATGATAATTCTTGGAGGAATTTTTGGCGCCGCCCAGTTTTGGCGACTTGAACCTATTTTACCCATCTTGGCTATTTTTTCAGGAATCGGATTATACCCTTTATATATTTGCCTAAGAAAGCTAACAAAAGGGTATTCTGGAGTATTTATTTTTTCGGCTTTTATAGCTTTCTTACTTTCAGTAAGCATGTATAGATACTTTAAGCTTATGAGGATTCCCTATAGTGAGGAAAAAGAATTTGAATGGGACCTTTCTTACGCTGTCAATGACGCTAAGAAAAATGATATGGTCTATTATATCTATGATATAAAAGAAGGAATCAAATACGGAGGAGGAATATTATTTAACTATATGCATTTGGATGACTCAAGATATGCATCCATTCCTATCAATGAAGTCGAAAATATACTAAAAAGAACGCCAACCGGTAAAATATTTTTTTATTATTTAAAAGATTATAACAATCTGACTAATAAACTTACTGATTATCATGGCCAAGACGACAAATTGTATATCTCCCGTTCAAAAAAAGACAATAGTATTTTATATTACCGATACAGCAGGGAATAATAATTAACAGGTCTGACCTTTTTAAAAATCAGTATCTTCGGATGATCATAGACGGTAAAAGTCTCATCGGCATAATCATCTACAAAACTTATACCATTAAGATCGCATCTCTGATCTTTTTTAGCAATAATTCCATATCGGGCCAAAAGTGGAGTTAGACAAAGTTTGATAAAAGGAAGAGGAATATTCGGCCGGGAAGTAAATTCCGCCACCTTTTCAAATCCCAGAGAGCCGTCAAACAAAGTTTGATAATATTTTTCTGTAACCGGATATTTTTTAGGATTTGTTAAAATAGAACCATAGAGACGGTTACTGGACATAATTATATAATCCGCTTGAGATAGTTTATCAATCATTTGCTTCCATTTGTCCTGCGTATCCGGCCAGTAAAGAGGAAACTCAATACTTTGATATTTTTCGTGAATTTTACCGATCCCCGGTAAACTTAGCGGTAAATAGTCATCCCAATGTTCGCCGGAAAGTTTTGCACCCGGGGGGATATTTATATAGATCCAATTTGAAGCTTCAACTCTTGAATGACTTCGGGAGTAGATGGTGATGAAAGAGAGGGGATAAACAAGTACGAATATACAAATAAACAAATAAACAAATAAACCAATTTTGTATTTTTTAAATACTTTGGAGATAAAATAGCCAGAGAGAATTGCTAAAAAAGGATAGATAGGAAAGAAATATCGAAGGGCTTTGACGAACTGAAATCCTTGATAGAAAAAAAGAATGAGAATCCAGAGGACAATAAGATTGAGTTGTGAGTTGTGAGTTGTGAGTTGTGAGTTAAATTTTCTTTTTATTAACTCGTAACCTACAACCCATAACCTATAACTGATTGCCAGTAAGGTAATTATTCCTAAGGGCAATCCCAGTCCCCACAAAATAAGATTTTTTAATGGGAATATATAAGGTTTAGTGTAAATCCATTGTATTGCAGGGGGAAAGCCGCCGCTGACATCATCAAAAGACTTCAGCTGTTTCCAGTTGTCCAGGACTTTTGGGTTCAAAGTAAAATCAAAAATATCGGGATTGGCAAAAAGGTATGGTTGCGCGAGGCGGAAAGTAAAATAAGTAGAAACAAAGAACAAAGAACAAAGAACCCCGAAGCAGAGTAAGCTCGCTACGGGGCGGGCAAAGAAGGGAGTCTTATTTTTTATACATGCAATTATGAGTCCTAGACCAATTACCGGTAAGAAAAGCATCGCAGAGATTTTTGAGGCAAGCGCAAGACCGAAGGAGAAACCCAAGAGAGTATACAGTATATAGTATATAGTATTTAGTATTTTGGGGAAAGAGATGATTCTTATTAGTAGATAAAACGATAAAGTTATAAAGAATGTTAGATAAGTATCTACAGCGTAGAAGTGAGAAAGTTGAATAGGGAGAACCGACGCGGCATAGAAAAAAGCCGCGAGTAACCCAATGATCCGACTTCTTTGTTTTCCGATCAGGAAAACGAGAATAACTGTACCAATATCAAATAACGCTGAAAGCTGCCTGCCTACAAGAGTTAAGTTAGTATAATCACCTTTTCCCAGACTTTCCGCTACCCATTTGGTAAAAAATATAGGGAACGTTCCATAGACAAAAAAACTAAAATTACGGTTATGAGGATTAAGGGGAGAGATGGCAGTATCTAGATATTCATTTAGATTCCTTGGCCAGGAGATGGCTGTTGAAACCATCGTTAAGAAGCGTTCATCAGGATGAAGATGTTGGTTTTGATCCCAGTTGAAACCGTAGAGTCGAAAAAAGGCGGATAGAAGTAAAATCCCGATTAATAATAGTTTATGTTTCATTATTTTAATTTAATGTTATTATTTTTTTATATTCCTCTAAAGTCATTGGTTTAACCTTTCGATATATTCTAACAACCGGATGGTCAAAGACGGTAAAAGTTTCTTCTGCCTGTTCGTCGGGGATTTTGACCGGACCGATTGCCGGATACGAAGTTATTTCGGTTACTTTTTCAAATCCTAATTTGCCGGAAAACAATAATTGATAATATTTTGTGGTCAATGGATACCTTGAGGGATTTTTCATATAATTGGCAAAGATTCTTCTGGAGGGGATGAAGATATAATCAGCATTTTCAAGATGTGTCAGAAGCTGTTGAAAAAGAAAAGGGTTTTCGTCCAAATGATAGAAATCAAAAGATATGGTTGTAAGTTGTGGGTTGTGAGCTGTAAGTTCAAGAAAACCAAGAGGGATATCAACCACATTAGCAGTTTCCGAGAGGATATATGATTTGTTAGGAACGTTGTCGTAAATCCATTTGGAGGCGGTTACTCTGGTGTCTTCGTGGGTATAGATGGACATAAACATTATCCCTGGAAGGATTGATGTAATGACAAATAAACAAATAAACAAATAAACTACATTGTCATTCCGAGCTTGTCGAGGAATCTTTTGTTTCCAAAGATCCCTCCACTTCGGTCGGGATGACACTAAGAAAAAAAGAAAATATCCGGCAAAGATAGCAAAAAAAGGTAAAATAGGCGTCATGAATCTTGTCCATTTGGCAAAAAGAAAAGCATTGGGGATAAAATAAATCCAAAATCCAATTATCAAAATTCCAATTAAATCCAAATGATTAAAATCAAAATATTTTCTTATTCTTAATTTTTGAACTTTGAACTTTTCGGCCCGAGGCCGACCAGCCTTGGGTTGGGAACTTTGAACTTTTTGTATTATGAACAGAATCAAACTTAGAAATAGTTTGAGGGTGGTTAAAAGAATACCAATACTACCTACTATAAACACCGGCCAGCCAAGGGCATAGGGAAATATTTTTTCCATCTGGAAAGTGATTGGAGTGGCATTGATAAATTGCCTAGTATAAAAAGCTTCGTATTTACCGGTAGCAACATCAGATTCATAACCGAAGACAGCGCTCCTGAAATTAGCCGGCTCGATGAGATTATAGGGTGAGGATATGACAAAAACCAGTAAACTTATTACGATAATTAAGTAAATCATGTAACCATGAAACAAAGTAATCATCTTCCTCTTTTTTTTATTCCTGGAAACTGATTTAAACCAGTGGATCAATATTGCGATAGTAGGTGGAATATAGAGAAAAATCCCGGTAAGTTTGCTGCCCGTGGTAAGACCGATGACGAGTGAAGTGTAGAGTATGAATTTAAAGTTACTTAAGTGACTTAAGTAATTAATAGATAAATAAACTGAGGCCAGAAAGAAAAAGGTGAGAAGCGATTCCGTAGTGCCAAAATGGGATGCCTGGATTAGACCGGGAGTAAAGGCAGTTATGAGGGCAGCTAGGGTACCCGGTGTCATTCCGAGCCGCCAGCTGGCGGAGAGAAATCCAGCGAAGTGTATAGTACGTCCCGATTTAATCGGGACTAGATCTCTCACTTTGTTCGAGATGACATTAGTAGTTAGATAAACGAGAAGCACAGTTAAAGTAGAGAATAGAGCGGAGTAAAAACGGAGCCAGAAGATGGCGGAAGGGAAGTCGGTTGAGAAATTCAAAGGCAAGGGCAGCCCTTGCAGCCATGCAAGGGCTGCCCTTGCAAGGCTATCGCTGATAAAAGCAAGATAGAGTGGAAATTGCCCGTAAGCAAAGAAATGAGGATTGAGATTACAGAGTGGTTGTTCCGATCGGGTTATTAATTCTGAGATCAAACATGAGGGAATTGCTGCCGGATTTGCCGGAAGTCTAAACTGGGTTATTGCGTTTGCCATATTGCGTTCGTCGGGATTGAAAAAGAAAGGCGCATCGTGCATTAAATTATAAAATCGAAGTATGGCCGCGGTTAGGAAAATGATAATTATGAGGTATGGTTTTTTATTAGAGGACATATAAAATTATAATAACCACCAAACCCCATCCCAATATGGAAACGATAAGAGGTATGTCGGTGGTGACGATTTTCTCCGGTTGTTCTGCTTCTGTTCCTTCATAAGCCAGTTGAGCGTAGCGCATCAAACCATACATGATAAAGGGTATGGTAATAATCATCCATTTTCTTTCCAGTGCCTGTGGAAGAACAGAAATGAGAAATTCTTTAAATGGAGTGTTAAATCTGAGAGGTTCTTCGATAAAAGTAAAGAGAGAATAGGCAATAATTGATGCTGATCCAAACATTGAAGTATATGAGTCGAGCAGTCTTTCCCGATACTGAAAGAGTGATGGTCGGGTATCCGGTCCTTCACGTAATAATTCTGCATGACGTTTGGTGGCGGCGACAAAAAGTGCCACAAAAAGAATGGTGAGAAACAGCCAGAATGGAAGGTGATATCCGGTCAATATTTCACCGGCAAAAGCCCGCAGTATAAAAGAAAATGCAATACCCAGGATATCCAAAACCGCATGTTTTTTTAAAAAGAGCGAATAGCCAACGTGTAACATAGTAAATGAAGCAGCAACGAGAAAAAACATGAAGTTGAAAAAAAGTGCGCTGATGAGTCCGGACATGGCTAATAAAAAAGCAACTTCAATTGCCAGTGACAGACTTAAGAGTCCGGAAGCTAAGGGACGGTTTTTTTTCTGCGGGTGGATTCTGTCCAAACGCAGGTCTACAATATCGTTAAATAAATAAGAAGAGGAGGAGAGGGCACAAAAGATGAAAAACCCTCCGGTTGTTAAAAGGAGATAATTCCAGTTGAAAAGCTGACCGTTAAAAATAATGGTGGCAAAGAGAATAAGATTTTTGATCCATTGATTTGGTCTTAATGCCCTGATAAGGAGGATAAGTTGTTTTCTTCTCATTAGAGTTTATTTTATGGCAGATTCCGGAGAATATCAATCAACCCCGATTTAATCGGGGTCAACCTCCATTATTTACGATTTCTGCTACTTGAAAACCTAATTCTATCGCATAATTAGTCCCTCTATCCCATGGATAAACCATGTCCATATTAGCTAAATAAACTTGGGGAATTGGCGTTTTGAAACCCGGTTTGATTTGGGAATAATTTGTCTTAAAGACCGGTTGAGCGAAGGGACCAAAAAAGAGTTGTGAGTTGTGAGTTGTGAGTTGTGAGTTAAAATTCGGATTTATTTTTTTAATAAAGGGAAGATAAAGCTGGAGTAATTCTTCTTTAGTCAGTTTAAGATATGGATGGTTAGGGGGAAGATAATTTGCTATCCAGGTAATATGCTGGCCATTATATTGTTTACAGCTTATTAAATTGGTTTGTTGTACTATGGCAATAAAAGGGAATTTACGGTCGTTGATGTTTAACCAGTAAACCTTGTCCAGGATTTTATCTTTGGTAAACAGCAATAAATTATAGGCATGCAGGTGAGGGATTTTTGTAATTTTTTTAATATAATCCTTAGGCAATTTTGGAAACATCTTCGCAAAAATTGCCGACGGAGTGGTAATAATTATTTTATCAAATTTACTTGTTAGACTTTCCTTAAATTCATTATCGAGCAATATTTGTCCTCGATTTCTGACAAACGCTTTTGCGATTGATTCAAGAAGAATCTGATAACCACCCGAAAGATATCCCAACCGCGGCGTCCTTTTTTTTATTCTTGCCCAAAACCAGGCCATATTGACAGTTTCGGCATATGGCCCGAATTTTCCATCCAAAAGAGGTTTCCACAACAGATTAAAAGTTTTTAGCCCAAAATAGCGTTTTAACCAGTCATAAGCACTCCAATCTTCAAGACTCTGCCCTGATGTTTTGGGTAAAATTTTTAAGTAAGTCAGAATTAAACCAGTTCGCAGGCGCTCTATAAAGGTTAAAGGTGAAAAGGTTAAAACATCCCAGGGAGAATTGAAAGGATACGTTTTATTACCGTAATAAATTGAGGTGACAGTTTTGGGAAAGAGGAGATGCTTTTTTAATCCGAGTTCTTCTATTAAATCCAAAGCATAGGAATCATTTGTGAACCAGTGGTGATAGTGTTTTTCCAAAGCCCAACTCATCCCTGGTAATTTAAAGGTTCCTGCCAGTCCGCCAAGAGTTTTTTCTTTTTCAAAGAGGGTTACCTCATGATTTAGTTTGGAGAGTATATAGGCAGCAGATAGACCGCTAAAACCGGCTCCGACAACGGCTATTTTCATTCTGAAACAAACTCGACTGTGGGGTTATTTCCTAAATTAATCTCTTTATCTGTGATATCGGTTACGCGAAGCGTGACAATTCCGGTGGCACTGCTGGTGATTGTAAATTTGGCGCCTACATCTTCGGTTTCTCCCGTATTTGGTTGATCGCTAACCGCCTTATTAGGAGTGATTGTTACGGTTGAAGGATTGGGATCGCCGTTCATATACGCAAACAACCTTACCCGCCGGCCTGCCGGCAGTACTTTTGTATCTTCACCTCTTACCGTAACAAGAATATTAACTGGGTTATTGACGGCGACCCGGGAAGGGCTTGTAACCAGAATTATCGATTTCTTAGGAGAAGGAGGAGTTACGTTTGACGCGCGTAAAAATCGGGAAAGGGGTTGTTCTAAGGTGAGGACGCCAACTCCCAAAACAAAGACTAAAAAAAAGAGGCCTGTCAGAATAATAAACTTCTTGTCCTTCATAAATGACCTTAAACTATCTCTGATTGTTGCACTTTTAAAATAGTTTGTCAAACAAAGATTGACAAGTATCTTATCGTTTAGTAAGATGATATTGCCCTTCGGGTTGTATGAAAGATTTGAGAGTTTTTTCCTCTACAATCTCGTCTTTAGGGGTATCCTAACGGATTCGTTAAGGAGACAGGGTTAAAAGTATCTCTGATCCCGTGGGATCAGGATCTACCCTCCCAACTATTTTGACGGGGAAAAATCTCAAATTAAACTTCTTCTCGAAGGGTTAATTATTTTCAGAACCCCTCCGATAATAGTCGGGGTTGACAAAAGAAGAGATTTCTGATTAAATACCAGTAACAGAAGAGTTTATCTAAAGAGTAAAAAGAATCTTTTCCTCGTATTTTAAATTTCAAGTGATAAATTCCCAATAATTTATGGTAGGAAAAATAAAAAATATTTCATCTAAACCAATAAGCGTGGAAGATTTAATCGGTGATCCAAAAACCACCGAACCATTACCAGTAAATACCACGTCAGCAATTCCTGCTGGTTTACCTAAACCAGTTCAATCTACAGGGACGCCTACAACATTTGTTCCCGGTATAGTTTCAGGATCACTACCTAATAACGGGTTGTCAAATAACGGCATTGATCGTTATCAATCCCTGACACCGACAAAAAGTGTTACCGGTTTTCTGGATATAATGAGCGAAGGACATGGTTTTCTTCGGCCTAAATTTATTCCCGGTGAAGGAGATATCTATATTTCCCAATCACAGATTCGTAAATTTCAACTGCGTGAGGGTGATGAAATATCAGGGCAAGCCAGACTGCCAAAAGAAAACGAACGTTATTTAGGACTGTTAAAAGTTGAGAAGGTAAATGGTATTACCGCTGATGATTCTACGAAAAGGCCCTACTTTGAAGATTTGACTCCCAGTTATCCAAACAAACAGATTAAACTTGAAACGGAAAAGACGCCGCTTTCAACCCGGATAATGGACCTCCTTTCGCCTATTGGTTTTGGACAGAGAGGACTTATTGTTTCTCCTCCTAAAGCGGGTAAAACAACAATCTTAAAAGAAATAGCCCATGGAATTTCGGTAAATTATCCTAAAGTACATCTGATGGCGGTATTAATTGGTGAACGGCCTGAGGAGGTAACCGATATAAGTCGATTTGTGAAAGGAGAAGTGATCGCGAGTAATTTCGATGAAGCGCCTGAGGCGCAGACAAAAGTGGCAGAGGTTGCCCTCGATCGGGCTAAGCGGCTGGTAGAGCTCAAATACGATGTGGTTATTCTTCTTGACTCAGTCACCAGACTGGCTCGTGCCTACAATCTATGCGTGAATCCCTCCGGAAGAACTCTCTCGGGAGGATTTGACCCCGCAGCACTTTATCCGGCCAAACGTTTTCTGGGCGCCGCCAGACACTGCGAAGAAGGTGGAAGTTTGACGATTTTGGGTACGGCACTGATTGAGACCGGTTCAAGAATGGACGATTTAATCTACGAAGAATTTAAAGGTACCGGAAATATGGAAATACATCTCTCCCGCTTTTTACAGGAACAAAGGGTATTTCCAGCCATTGATATTGAAAAGTCGGGTACCAGACACGAAGAGCTTTTACTTTCCGAAGAAACATTAAAAAAGACAGTTACCCTAAGACACATGTTATCTCTTTTAGGCGAAGGTCAGGAGCGTGTCACTACTCTCATAAACAGACTTCTAAAAAGCGCCACCAATCAAGCATTTCTGGAAAGTCTTCATCAAGGATGAAATCAATACTCTGGAAAGAGATATATCCATGATAGATCGTCTCAAAATCGAACAGGGAATAGAAAATCTCCGGGATTTTTTTAATGATGTCAGGCAGTGGGGAGAATTTCTTTATCATTTCTTCCGAAAAAAATTGGTTATAGGGGCAGGTCATTTTGAACAGGGAAAAGATTTTCTGGTAGATATCCTGCTGACAAAAAGGGGACGGTATAGTAAACATTTTTTGAATATTTCATTTTTATTCCTCATTGCAGGTGCTATTATCGGCCGACCGGTAATCGCTTCTTACTATCCGACAATCGCTCCCAATATTGACGCTTCAGGAGATATATATCCATCTGAATTATCCGCTATTCCTGCAGGAGATCTTTCCACAACTACCGTTCGATCGGAAAAACCCAGATTTGAAATTCTTGATTATGAAGTGGTGCAAGGTGATACTCTGGCCTCAATATCCGAAAAGTTTGGAATATCCATCGATACCATTAAATGGGCAAACAGTTTAAAAACGGAAAAACTTATCCCTTCCCAGATGTTACGTATACCTCCGGTTACCGGTATTGTGCACAATGTTAAAGCAGGTGATACGATTTATTCTCTTGCAAAAAAATATCAGTCTGATGCGCAAAAGATCGTCAATTTCCCTGCCAATGATTTTTCTGACCTGGAAACTTTTGCCTTAAACGTCGGGCAGATTCTTTTTGTGCCTGATGGTGTTATGCCGGAAGCGGCACCTGTTTATAAGCCAGCCAATGTACCGCAGTATATTGCCGGAGCCGGAGGTAAATTTATCTGGCCGACACAGGGGAATATCACTCAATATCCTGTTTCATATCACATGGCTCTTGATATTGCCAATCCCAGCGCTCCGCCTGTATATGCCGGAGATGCAGGTATAGTCGCCTATGCCGGATGTTTGCGCTATGGTTATGGTTGTCATGTAATAATTAATCATGTAGACGGTTATCAGACTCTTTACGCGCATCTTTCCTCCTACAGTGTTGAAGCAGGGGATAAAGTAGGTCGTGGACAAGGGATAGGTAAAATGGGATCAACCGGCAGGTCTACCGGAACCCATCTGCATTTTGAAGTTAGAAGAAACGGCGTAATTCTGAATCCTCTGGGATTTTTAAAGTAAAACTCTTGTTGGTGGAAGCTTTATGACGATGTTCGGACTTCCTTTCAGACTTCTTGCTCCGGCCCCGCTTCGCGGGGCCTCCGCAAAAAAATTCGGCATCGAGACTGCACGTCACTATCTCCTCCGCTTTATGTTATACGTAGTACCCGTGAGAAGCCAGTGGCGAAAGAAAGTTCCTGCCATAAACCATGCGGATAATACCGCCAGACCGCAGCTAGTTTTTGAGGCGGGAAATCCGCTTTATTACAGACTTATTAAATCTTTCTATCAAAAAACCGGCGTGCCGCTTGTACTGAATACCTCTTTTAACCTGCGCGGAGAACCCATCGTCGCCTCCCCCGCCGATGCTTACTCAACATTCATAAGAAGCGGAATTGATGTGTTGGTGATGGGGAATTTCGTGTGTGAGAAGTGGTGAGCGGGCTTTTAAATTATTTACTAAACACTTTTTGATCCAGTAAATATGCGGCAATCTCTTCCCCCGCAATTTGATGTCCGAGACTATTCAGGTGAGCATCATGCGTAAAGAACGGATATCCTTTATTTCTTTGCGTATCATAAACAGGATATAAATCCAAGTAACTAATACCCAAGGTATTCAACTTTTCTCCGATTCTTTTTTGGACAAAATCTTTATTATCTGACGGCGGATAAAGAGTACTTCCGTACTTCTGACCCATTTCCGGGTAAAGCTGATAGTCAACCGGAAAGAGTACAACCCGGAAAATAATGCTGTTTTGCTGGGCAATATCTTTTATCGCTTTCATTACTTTGAAAGTCTTTTCTTCTTCCAGCCTGAAATTATCAATACAGCCGGGATCTAAAATACATCCCTGATACCTATCTCTTTTAACAACGACATTTTCCGGAGGTTTGAAGATGCCAAATCTGTTTTTCAACACATCAACCAACCAGATAAATAAATGGGATTCTCGCAAAATTGGATATTGGTATTTAAACTCACTCTTTTTGCTCCTTAATTGTCCTTGATCAACTACCCTGCAACAGGAAGAGATTTGTTGGGGTAACCCGTTATGATCCTGTTTATCCCAAACGGTCTCTGACAAATCGGTGATGTCATTCCAGACAAAAAAACCTAAAATTATTATATCCGGCTTTAATTCCAGTCCCCGATTTTTCAGATAGACCAGGAAACTATCCGGGCTAAAGCTGTCAGCGTATCCTGCGTTAATAACTTCTATATTATCCCTCGTTTTTTCCTTTAATACTTTCTCTAATATTTCCGGATAAGTATCACCATCTTTTACGCCAATTCCGAATGTAATCGAATCGCCTAATACCAGTATTCTTTTTACCCCTTCTTTCTTCTCAATCTGAATATTTTTTCCCCGGTAACCCAGACTATTTATTAACGCTACTGTATCAAAATCTCCGAAATAATTGATCATTTTGCATTTATGAGCTTTCCGCAGAGAAAATGGAAGTAATTCATCATTTTCATGGCAATCCATTGAATACTTTACCGCTTGGGAAAAAGTCATTTGAGGTCTTAAACGGCCGACGATCAGTTCAGAAAGAAGAAGTAAGATAAAGCAAAAGAAACAAAAAATAAAAAGGCCTTTGAAGGATGACATTTAAGCTGTGGACCCGAGGGGAATCGAACCCCTTTCTTCTCCATGCCATGGAGGCATACTACCGGTGTACTACGGGCCCTGTAAAATCTTGAGTTGAGAAGATTTTACAGGGTAAACCCTTTCATAGCAAATAGCAAAGTGTTTACACAGAAAATTTTCCTCAGAAAATTATTCTGTGGACCCGAAGAGACTCGAACTCTCCACCTTCCCGCTGCGAGCGGGACGCTCTACCAGATGAGCTACGGGCCCTGAAAATCTCTGAGGAGATTTCCAGGGTAAACCCATGAAAATTCCAAAGAGATGGTAATTATACAATTTCCGGTTAAACCCTCTCTACAAACTAGTTTAATTAGAGTATTTTGTCAAATTGGTACTGAGCCAGCACATGGTATCCACTCCAGGGTCCTAAATCTACAGACACCCGGTCAAGAATAATTGGAGGAACTATCCTCATTCTA
>Ga0155721_110_pt2 | contig 30708 bp, 31 predicted proteins | sample RifCSPlowO2_01_FD_107377 | JGI IMG/M metagenome (GOLD analysis project Ga0155721, IMG submission 107377) | Candidatus Gottesmanbacteria bacterium RIFCSPLOWO2_01_FULL_39_12b
ACTGTGTCATGCGGTAGGAGTTTATAGTATGCCTGCTGATAAAATAGCGTTATTAGGAAGATTTAAGTACCGATTTTCATATGGACAGAATATGATTGCCCACACATTAGAAGAAACAAAAATAGGAATAGCACTAGCTCGCGAATTAGGGGCGGATATAAACATTGTAAGACTTGGATGTTTATTACATGATATTGGAAAAGTCATAACAGATAAAGAAGGTTCACACGTTCAATTAGGTATAGACTTGCTAAGGAAAAACGGTATGCCTCAATCAGTGATTGATTGTGTTGCGGCTCATCATGAAGATATACCCTTTCCGTCTATTGAAGCAGTAATAGTCTATATAGCTGATGCAATTTCTGGAGCAAGGCCTGGAGCCCGGTATGAAGATATAGATGAATATGTTAAAAGACTAAAAACTTTAGAAGAAATTGCTACATCATTTCCAGGAGTAGAAAAATCTTATGCCCTACAGGCCGGAAGAGAACTTCGTGTGATTGTAGATCCAGGAAAACTTGATGATGCGAGTGTGACAATTACAACCAAAAAAATTGCGGAAGAAATAGCCAAAAAATTTCCTACTTTTCCTGGACAAATTAAAATTACAGTAATTCGAGAACTACGTGTAATCGAGACGGTCCACTAAGTTGGTTGTCAGTCGTAAGTTGTCAAACGATAATTTGGGGCTTGACAACAGATAAAAAATAAACTACATTATTTTTCGGATTATCCTAACAATCTAATAAATCTCCTGCCCGCCCTGACAAACCGTTTTGGGTCAATAAAGGAGGTGAAAAATAATTCATGACAAAAGCTGATGTAGTGGCATATGTTGCAAAGAAAGCGAGTTTAACCGCCAAAGCAGCTAAAGAAGCAGTCAATGCAGTTTTTGGTGCGGTAACAGAAACTTTAAAAAAAGGTGACAAAGTAGTCGTAACAGGTTTTGGTACATTCATGGTTAGATCACGAGCCGCTCGAAAAGGGAGAAATCCTCAAACCGGTGCGCCTATTAATATTCCTGCTAGAAAAACTCCAGGATTTACCGCTGGTAAAGCCCTCAAAAAATCTGTTAGGTAATATTTGAGGATATTAAGCATTAGAAGAACTCTCAAAGTTAATTGAGAGTTCTTCTGATTTCTTTGTTATACTATAACCCGCATGTATTCAGTTTCAGTTAAAAATCTAAAAAGATATTTTAAGGTATATAAAAGAAAAAGTGGATTATTACCCGCGCTAGGATCTATTTTCAGCCGGCCTGTTACCGAAGTTAAGGCCGTAGATGATATTTCTTTTAATATTGAACAAGGAGAACTTATAGGTTTTATCGGTCCCAACGGTGCGGGTAAGACAACCACACTTAAATGTCTTTCGGGTCTTTTATATCCCTCGTCGGGTCGCGTTGAAGTGCTTGGTTTTAATCCATTTGAAAGAAAGTCAGAATTTCTGAAAGAGATCAGCCTGGTCATGGGTCAAAAAAATCAACTTTGGTGGGATTTGCCATCAATTGATACTTTTAGATTAAATAAGGAGATATATGAATTACCAGATACGGAATTCAATTCTCACCTTGATCAATTAGCAAAACTTCTAGAGGTTGAAGACTTGATAAATACGCCCGTAAGACAGCTTTCTTTAGGGCAAAGAATGAAAATGGAGTTAATCGCAGCCCTCATTCACAAACCTAAAGTTTTATTTTTAGACGAACCAACAATTGGTTTAGATGTGGTGATGCAGAAAAAAATGAGAGAATTTATCGTCCAATACAATCGTATATACAACTCTACAATATTATTGACAAGTCATTATATGGTAGACGTGAAACAACTTTGTAAAAGAGTCATTATCCTTAACAAGGGTAAGATAATTTACGATGGAAACCTTTCAGATTTAGTTGATAGATTCGCCCAAACAAAATTAATAACTGTAGATTTATGTAAAAATATCTCTGAGAAAGAATTAAATCATCTGGGTCAATTAAGGAGTTACCAATTCCCAAAAGCTGTATTTAATGTAAAAAAAGAAGAGGCAGTAACATTGGTTTCAAAATTATTGAAAAAATATGAAATTGAAGATCTGAATATAGAAGATCCGGAGATAGAAGAAATAGTCAGAACTATTTTTAGTAAAGGTATACATGAGTAAGTATTGGATTTCTTTAATCAACTCAATTTCCGAGTACTTTGCCTATAGATTAAATTTTTTCCTTTGGCGATTAAGAGTCGTTATCGGGATTTTGATTACTTATTTTTTATGGCAAGCAGTCTTTCAGAATCAAAATAATGTTTTTGGATATAGTAAAACAGGTATGCTCACGTATATTCTTTTAATAACTTTTTTACAAGGATTAGTTTTATCGACTCAAACTCATAAAATAGCATTTGAAATAAATAGTGGGGATTTAAGTAACATACTTATTAAACCAATTAATTTTTTTGGATTTAATATTGCAAGAGATTTATCAGACAAAATTATTAATACTATTTTTTCTTTTATAGAATTATTTTTTCTCTATGTAGTGCTAAAACCACCTGTTATCGTTCAGACGAATTTATTCTGGCTAACTCTTTTTATTTTCACCGCTTTCTTAGCCGCCTTTTTATATTTTGAGATAAATATATTACTTTCTTTTATCGGGTTCTGGTCAAAAGAAACTTGGGCACCAAGATTTATCTTTTCTATTTTAGTGACCTTTTTAGCAGGTACTTATTTTCCGTTAGATATTTTTCCAAATCCGATTTATAACATTTTGCAGTATTTACCTTTTACTTACATAATTTTTTTTCCTTTGAAAATATACTTAGGTGGGGCTCAAAATGCATTTATAATAAAAGGGTTAATAATTATATTATTTTGGATATTAATTCTTGGGTATTTTCTTCATTACTTTTGGTTAAAGGGTCTAAAGATTTACACTTCGGAGGGTAGATAATACTTATGCTTAAATATTTAAAGGTATGGCTTATCTTGTGCTCCTCTTCTTTTCAATCTTTTTTTGTTTCCAGAGTTGGTTCCGTTCTATTTTTGCTCGGGAAAATTCTCAGATTTGTCTTCTTTTTAGGATTTTTAGTTCTGTTAATATCAAGAACAAAAGTCTTATCCGGCTATAATATCTGGGAAGCAATACTTTTTTATTTAACGTTTAATCTTATTGATACTACGACGCAGATGCTGTTTCGGGAAGTTTACAGATTTCGACAACAGATTATAAGTGGGAGTTTTGACTTAATACTTGTTAAACCGGTAAATGTATTATTCCGTTCGCTTTTTGGTTGGACCGATTTATTAGACTCCCTAAACATAATACCTTTAATCATAATGATTATATATGTAGCTGTAAAAACATCGTCCTTTAATTTTGGGTCCGCTTTGATGTACGTTCTGCTCGTAATTAACAGCTTGGTACTTGCCATGTCATTTCATGTTATTGTTTTAGCATTCGGAATACTAACCACAGAAATTGACCATCTAATCATGATTTATCGCGATGTTACCAGTATGGGTAAATATCCCATCGATATTTATACTGAGCCGTTACGGTCTATTATAACTTTTGTAATACCAGTTGGAATTTTAATGAGCGTTCCTACAAAAGCATTACTCGGAGTTTTAAATATTTCTACAGTAATTGCTTCGTTTCTGATTGGATTTTTTACCTTTATCTTTAGTATATTACTTTGGCGTTATTCACTAAAAAGATACACGTCTGCTTCAAGTTAAATATGCAAAAAATAGTTATCGGCGTTTCATCAGGAGTAGCCGCATATAAGGTTTTAGACCTTATTAAATTGCTGAAAAAAAGTGGATATAACATATTTGTCATTATGACCGTAAACGCAATAAAAATGATTAATCCTTCCGAGTTTGAAAAAGTTTCCGGCCATAAAGTTTATACAAGCCTTTTTCCAAAAAGTTTCGATTACAAAAAGGTTTTGGAAAAAAGGGAAGTGGAACATATTACTCTTGCTGATTCTACAGACATATTCATTGTTGCTCCGGCAACGGCCAATACGATTGCGAAAATTGCTTGCGGTATTGCAGATGATTTATTAACAACGACACTTTTGGCAACAACCGCACCAGTCTTAATCTGTCCTTCGATGAATACTCACATGTGGTATAACCCTTTGGTTCAAGAGAATATTATTAAATTAGAGAAATTAGGATATTATTTTCTGCATCCGGAAAGCGGTACGTTAGCTTGTGGTTATACCGGAATAGGAAGACTGGTTTCTATTGAAAAAATTTCAGAGGAGGTTTTATATATCATTAATCAAAGAAATCAATTAAAAGGAAAAAAAATCATAGTTACTGCAGGAGGAACTTCTGAACCGATTGACGCAGTTCGTGTTATCACCAACAGGAGTTCCGGTAAAATGGGCGTTGCAATTGCCGAAGAATGTTACCGGCGGGGAGCGGATGTTTTACTGTTTCGTGCTAAAACATCAGTAGTAGCGAGGTGTCCGATTAAGGAAGAAATTTTCGAAACAGGTAAAGAACTTTCAGATCTGATAAAAATGCATTTAAAAAACTACAATGTCCTGTTCCACTGCGCCGCAGTTTCCGATTATAAACCGGTGGAGAAAATCGAGAAAAAACTGGATAGTGGAGATCCTTACTCGCTTCATTTAGAGTCAACCGTAAAAATTCTCTCACAGATTAAAAAATGGAATCCAAAAGTCAAACTGGTCGGTTTTAAAGCAGTCTATAAAGAGTCGGAAAAAGATTTAATTAGGATTGGCAGGGAAAAATTAAAACAAAGCAACTCTGACTATATTATCGTAAACGATATCGGACGCGAAGGTATAGGATTTTCAGTAGATGATAATGAAGTCTATATTATTTCGCCTTCAGGTTTACTAGCAAAAGTGGAAAAATCTCCCAAAAAAGAAATAGCCCAAAATATAATCGATCATATCTTCGTCAAAAGAGAGGAAACAATTTCAAAGATAGAACAACCGAATAAACTTAGATAATATTAATTTTAAAACCAACCGACTTATTTAATCCTGAGAATTATAATGATCGTTCACCTATAATTAGTCCTCGTAGTTCTTCCCCAGGAACTTCTTTTTTTACTAACTGGAGAGATTTCTTCAGTATCGACAGTCCTAGATTTTCCATATTAATCGACATAAGCAGTCTGAATACTCCAGGACCATAATAGTTATCAATCAACCTTCCTAAACCGTTCCATTTACCAGTTGCACGTGCTTGTTCAAGAATATCAATAAAATTTGGAATACGTGCGGTGAGCTCACGATGTATATCTATAAAATCATCTGTATGATATACATCGAAATCAAATGACCGGCGAAACAGACTGATATTGTAACAGGTAAATGTACTTAAATACCGAGCAGCCTCTCCTTGTTCCACTGCTTGAGGAAGAGATGCATTGAGAAAAAGATAATCAAGCGGAAGCTTCTGTTTTCCTCTCGTATTAATGTAATCTTCAGTTTCGCTACGTACGTATCCTTCTTCGAAAAGAGTACCTCTCGTTACCCCCTCATGCGTTTCGACTGTAGCTCCGCTTCGAATGCGATTAATCGGTGAGGGGAGATTGAGTACATGGTAGTGGGTCAAAGAGAAGTAATGTCCAATCTCATGATGAGTCTTAGCGGCTAATGATAAGTTAAGTTCTTTCGGTCGTACCGCTATAATAATAAGCGGCCCAACCTGTACAGCAGAAGGTATTGATATTCTTTTATTTTCCAACGCGAGTATAGACCCATCTGCAGCTGCAGCTTTAGTATGGTCAATATACAGTATAAACGGGTCAGGTAGATTAAGACCAAAGGATTCAGCTTTGTCGCGAAAATAGCCTATCGACCAGTCGCGTTCTGTTTTAAATTTTGGGCTTATTTTTATTTCATAAGGTAAAAATCGATCGATGAATAATCCGTAGCGAACTTTTAATATACTTCTACCGATAGAAGTTACAACCTCTGGGTCAAAATAAGGCATACCACTTGTGAATCTAAATTGATCTATAACATTCAAAGCTTCTTGTTTTGATGGCATAGACTATAATAGTGGAAGCAGCATTAACGCTGTATACATTTATCATAGTTTTTATCATAATTCCATGGAAAAACAAGCAATATAAATATGTATGTCTCAAATAGGACGACTTGCAATTCTATCTCCCGGTCAAGGTACCGCTATACTTCCTGATTGGGCAGACGCATCGGGTATGAAAGATGTATGCAATAATATACAACTTGCACTCCCCGACGGTCCAGATGTGCAAAAACTATTAATGACACCCGCTGAGCAAAGATTAGTTTCAGCGTTGAATGCACATATTTTACTTTCCGCAGTAGTAGGTTGTACCTCAAATCAACTAAGGCCACATTTGAATCAATCATAATCTAGTGACAATCTCTGGACACAGTGTTGGGTTACCCGCAAGTCTGGCATTTAGCAATTTTTATTCGGATGGAGTACAGGGATTAGGTAGAGTAATGGTACAACGTGGTAGCTTACTTACCGAAGCTCAATCAAGAGAACCAGGAGAAATGTATGCCGTGTTATGGAAAGGAAGAGACGGATTTACATCGCTTAGAGATTGGGTGAAAACTACTCATCAAGAAATATGGGTGGCATGTTTCAATTTAGAAACTGATCAGGAAGCTCAGGTAGTTTTAACCGTCAGGCAAGGGATTGATATAGAAAAAGTGCTTAAAGATAGATTTACTTCGAATATTAAAAGAGTTATAAAGCTTCCAATCGCATTAGGAGCGCATTCACCACTTGTTGAATCTGCTGTGAGGAAATTCGAATCATTTCTTAACGACATGCTGCTACACGGATCATTACAAAGCTTAAATCAGGGAGGAACTATTTTCGTTAGTGATCATACTCATCAAGAACAGATAGATCCGGTTGCGTCTTACGATGCTGCAGTAATTATAAAAGAATTAACCTCATTAAATGAGCCTGTGAGATTTCAGCGAATGATTATGTATCTAGTAAATAATCTTGGAGTGACAGATATTTGGGAAATAGGTTCAGATATCTTAACCAAAATGATTAGGGAAATGGGTTTTAACGTAAATTTGCGTTCAATTAATAAACCTTTAGAATTGGATAACGCAGTAAGAGACCTGGCTAATTTAGGAATGGTAAACAGAGAAACTAGGGTTGGTTCTCCTATATTAGAATTGGGAGTTAACGAAGCAAGAACTATTTTAGAAGCAGTCGCGAATTTCGACGAAACACAGATTAATGATTTATCTTCTTTCAATGGTGTTGGCGGATATACTCATGAACAGATACGTGATGCTATTTTAGTGTACTTTTCCCATTTATTCGATACACACGAAAATGCTGAGAATGGAAACAAAATGGTTAAAAATGATACAGAAAGAGATTTAACGTTAGAATTTTCATTTGACCCATATGTATCAGGTGTATTTGTGACAAGATTACGCTCATCATCTTCTAATAGATTATTGATAGCCAATGTTATGTCGTTAGACGAAGGGGAAGAGTGGCGTTCTGGTGTTGATGATACTCGAGATGGAGTAAGAATATCCTTAGAAGTAGACCATGTCAATACACTTGAAGATTTTAAACATCTTTTTCGATATGCTCGATGGACTTGCGCAAATATGCTTACTTGGGATAGTGATGGGATTATATTACCGGAAGAACTGAGTAATCGCGAAAGACGATAATTATTCATTGAGTCTGGATGATTTAGGTTTTTCTCTTTTAAATCAAGGCATGGTAAAGATTCAAATTATAAAAGGCGATATCACTACAGTGAGGGTCGACGTAATCGTCAATGCTGCTAACCCGACACTTCTTGGTGGGGGAGGTGTGGATGGAGCTATTCATAGAGTTGCGGGAAAAGAGCTCCTAAAAGAATGTCGTACATTATCTGGATGTAATAGGGGAGAGGCAAAATTGACCCGCGGTTATAATTTACCGGCGAAAAATATTATTCATACCGTTGGACCTGTTTGGCATGGAGGAAACGAAAATGAGGATGAGGTTTTAAGAAACTGTTATATCAATTCGTTGAAACTTGCTCAAAAGTATGGCGTCAAAACAATTGCATTTCCTACCATTTCTACGGGTGTCTATGGTTTTCCAAAAGAACGGGCAGCGCGAATTGCAATTAATACCGTTCTAAAATATGTTGAGAAACTGAAAATAAAAGAAGTGATTTTCGTGTTGCATTCCGGTGAGGATCATAGATTATATCAGTTATGTTATCGTGTTTAAAAACATGATAACACGAAATAAAAAAAGGAAATTATTGTCACTGTTTTATGCAGTTCGACCAGGCACCGATACCTCCGACTGACAGTTTAAACGCCGCAGTCTTGATGGCTTCTTCAGGATCAAATCGGAGAGCAGGATTATCAGGTATATTCATCATTTTTCTCATAGCAATCCATGAGCTTGCCGAAAACTGAAACATTCCACCATATATACCATTTAAAGCAAAAGGATTTACATGTGATTCGCATACTGCAATCTTCCAAAGTAAATCACGGCTTACGCTATACAAATTACTGTATTTTGTAAATAAATCATTGATTTGGTCAGAGGTAATAACGTGCACAGTAGGTGTAGGAGTTGGTGTCCCAGTACGAGTTGGCTTTGGTGTATTTGTGGGAATCGGGGTAGTAGTGATAACGATGTATTCAAACGGACTTGGCGAAACGGGATTAGAAATACTGTTTTGTACGGGGTTTATACTTTTTTGATGCTCTCCTTTTTGAAGTGAAAATTGATATATAAGAATTATACCAATTGATATTGCAAAAATTATCCATTTCATAAAATTTTAGGCGACCTATCTTATCATGTGCATGATCAGATTTCATCTGATACAATATCGGGGTTATGAGACGGACCTATTTCATCAAAACCTTCGGTTGTGCGCAGAATGAGGCTGATTCCGAGAGAATTGCTAGTTATTACCAAGCGCGCGGTATGGAATTGGCCCCAGATATTGATTCTGCTAATCAGGTAGTCATTAATACCTGCATGGTGAGGGAGATGGCGGAAAACCGTGTCTATGGAACAGTGAACAATCTGGTGAAGAATAAATTGAAAATCGGCAAACCGGAAAAAATTATTGTGACCGGATGTATGGTGGGTATGGCAGTTCGTGACAAAACAGGCAGCTTTATGAAGCTTATAAGGAAAAAATTACCCCACGTGGATGAATTTTTACCTATAGAGGAAGTGGGTTTTGATCATGCCCCACTGCGAACCAATCAAACAAACGCATGGGTGCCAATTTCTAACGGCTGCAATAACTTTTGCACCTTTTGTGTGGTGCCTTTCACCCGGGGAAGAGAAATAAGCCGGCCGTATAAAGAGATACTTCATGAATGTTACTCTTTAGCCGGAGATGGATATAAGAAAATTACCCTTTTAGGCATGAACGTAAATTCTTACGGAGCGGATTTGATAGTCGGGCCGGAGAATATACAAGTATTGAGAGATATTGATAAAACTTATTTTAACAATGAAACCCTTCGATTTCCCTTCGACTCCGCTCAGGATAAACGCTCAGGGCAAGCAATGAAAGGTTACAGATTGCCAAATGGTCAAATGGTTAAACCGATATTAGTTACACATCTTAATCGATTGAGAATTCCTACTCTTTTTCCATATCTGTTAGAAGATGTGTGTAAAATTAAAGAGATAAATGAGATTGATTTTATGTCCAGTAATCCCTGGGATTTTTCGGATGAGTTGATAGAAGTGATAAGTCGTAACCCCAAAATTACCAGGAAAATCCATTTTGCCTTGCAATCCGGAAGTAATACAGTTCTGAAACGAATGAATCGCTGGTACACGGCAGGAGAATATTTGGAACTTTTGGTAAAAATGAGAAAACAAATACCCGGAATACAATTTTCTACTGATATTATCGTTGGTTTTTGCAGTGAAACAGAAAAAGAATTCGCTGAAACAGTTGATTTAGTCAAAAAAGCCGGATTCTATAAAGCTTATTTAGCGATGTATTCCGATCGTCCGATGACCGCCGCACATAAAGTTTTTAAAGATGATATCCCTCACTCTGTCAAGAAAAGACGCTGGAGTATTCTGGAAGATCTTATCAACAAACCAAGTCATAATAAATGAATAAGCTTCTGATAGTTTGTGGACCTACCGCTACAGGAAAAACTGATTTAGGGATATATCTTGCCAAAAAATTTGACGGGGAAATCGTTTCGGCTGACAGCAGACATGTATATAAAGGTTTAGATATTATTACGGGCAAGGATTTGCCCAAAAGTGATATACCAATTTGGTTGGTGGATATTGTTACACCGGATTACCCATTCAATGTGGGTGAATATGCAGTTTTGGCTCATAAAATTATAAACAATATTTGGTCACGGAAAAAATTGCCGGTAATAGTTGGAGGAACTGGATTTTATATTAAATCAATCACGGATAAGATAGAAACAGTAATAATCCCGCCAAATAAGTTATTAAGGAGAGATATTGAGAAATATACTAAAGAGAAATTACAGCAAGAGTTAATCAAGACGGATTATCAGAGGTGGAAAAAAATGAACGTATCCGATCGGGAGAATCCCAGAAGATTAATCAGGGCCGTTGAGATAGCTTTATACTATCAAAATAATAAGAATAATCTAACTCGACTCTTGAATCCGTTACCAATAGATTCAAAACTTATGATAGGCTTGACAAATCCATTGCAATTTTTATTTAAAAAAATTGATGAGAGAGTAGAAAACAGAATAAAAAAAGGAGCCGTTAAAGAGGTGAAAGAGTTGTTGGGTAAAAATTACTCTCGTTTTTTACCTGCGTTAAGTTCAACAGGTTTTAAACCGTTGAGCGAGTTTATACAGGGAAGAGAAAGTTTGGCGGATGCGGTAAAATCTTGGAAATTTCAGGAACACGAATATGCAAGACGTCAGATGACTTGGTTTAGAAAAGATGAAAGAATCCGCTGGTTCGATATTTCAGAAAAGAGATATATAAATAAAATAGAAGATAAGGTTAGAGAATGGTATACTTCGGGTACGCATGCCTTCCAAAATAGAAATTTCTTATAAAACCATAGTTTTTACGATAATTTTTCTTATTTCGCTTTGGCTATTGGTGCAGATAAAAGACTCCATTTTTTTGGTTTATATTTCGTTCATATTAATGTCAGCCTTTAAACCTTTGGTAGAAAAGTTGGAAAACTTACGCTTACCACGAGTATTATCAATTCTTCTGGTTTATGTATTGATAATAGCTATAATAGCTTTTGTTGGAAGCACTATTTTACCTCCCTTTATTACTCAGACTATTCACCTAGTGCAAAGTTTGCCGGATTATACAAGTAGAGTACTGCCATTTTTACAGATAGACTCTCAGTTTATTACTCAACAGGTTACCCCGATGGGGGAAAATCTATTAAAAGTCACCGTTGGAGTTTTTAGTAATATCGTTGCGGTGTTTTCTGTATTTGTCATATCTTTTTATTTATTAATCGAACGCAAACAGTTCGAGCCCTTTTTGATTACTTTTATGGGTGCTTCAGGATCAGAAAGAATTACAACCATCCTTAAAAAAGTTGAAGAGAGATTAGGCGCTTGGGTGAGAGGTGAGTTAACTTTGATGTTATTCATCGGTTTAACTACATATTTAGGCCTGATAATTCTTGGTATACCTTTTTCTTTGCCTCTTTCTATATTATCAGGATTATTGGAAATCATTCCGGTAATCGGACCAATCATCTCAGCAATACCTGCCATACTCGTAGCCGTGACTGTTTCTCCATTACTTGCTTTGGCTACAGCATTACTTTATTTCACTGTACAACAAGTTGAAGCCCATTTGGTTATTCCTTTTGTTATGAAAAGAGCGGTTGGTTTACCACCTTTGGTCACTATTATTTCATTAATGATTGGAGCGAAATTGGCTGGAGTCGTTGGGGCAATACTTGCCGTGCCTATTGTGGTAACAATAGAAACCGTGATTAGTGAATATCTTGGGAAAAAAGGCTCTCGTTAGACAATAAAAATATCATTAATATGTTTGGTCTACGGAGGCTCGTAAGCCAGATTCTGTTTTTAGATGACCATTTCTCTGAGTTGATGATTAAATCATCCTACCCTCCCGATTTTACGGGATGCTCTCAAACTTCGGGCTTCCGGGAAGACATCCGTTTTACCCCGCTAAGCGGGGCTTATTCAGCCCATTCGGAGATTGCCGCAGGTGGGATTGCCTGTCGTTTCACTTCTTTTCCATGTCCTTACGGATTTAGGAAAAGACTCGTCTCTGTGGCTCTCTCATCCTGTTGTTTCAGGAATCGTTTCCTTCAGCTTTCGCTTCAGGATCACCAGTCTCCCGATTAGATCGGGATATTGGAGCTTACGCCCCATCCCCTGTCTTCTGCGGTCTGGACTTTCCTCCCGACTAAATTTTTGCGAAGCAAAAACTTTGACGGGTAGTCATCCGGCCTCCGTAGACAGCTTATATTATACCATGATAGTATATCTTTATGAAAAAACTTAAGGTAGGCTGGTTTTCATTTTCCTGCTGTGAAGATTCTACCATTATATTTACAGAGATTTTAAATGATTATTATCGGATATGGAAAGAAAAAGTCGAGTTTGTTTCCGTAGGGGTTTTACAGAAACGAAGCAAAATCAAAGATCTGGATGTTGCTTTTGTAGAGGGGGCAATTACCTCTGAAAAGCAGGAAAAACAGTTATTAAACATAAGAGCTGAAAGTAAAAAGTTAGTGGCGATTGGTGCTTGTGCTTGTGTAGGAATGCCTTCAACTCAGAGAAATCTTTTTGATGAAGCAACTAAAAAAGAAATTGAAAATATTCTTATCAGGTTTAAATACGCTGAAAAGGTTAAAAAACTGTCGGAGGTCGTTACCGTCGATGATCAGGTACCCGGCTGTCCCATGGATGAGAATGCCTTTTTACAAATAATAAATAAGTATTTAAATGAGTTTAATATAAGTTAATTATGCATAATCTTGATTTAACTATTGCGGATATTTCCAAAATCGAAGGCAAAGCCTCTTGTAAAATAAAAGCAAAAGATGGAAAGGTAGAGAAAGTAAAGTTCACTATTGCCGAATACAAGAGATACTATACTCAAGCTATTCGTGGGAAAGATATTGTCGCCCTTCCACAACTTACAGCAAGAATCTGCGGTACCTGTTCCAATGCGCATCTATTGTGTGCCTTAAAAGCGGTAGAAAACGCCATCGGTTTAGTTCCATCACCACAAACTGTTCTACTTCGTAAACTCCTCAATTACGGACTGATTATTCGTGACCACGCTCTACACCTTTATGTTTTTGTTCTGCCAGATCTGTATAACCGCGATTCGATTTTGGATTTTGATGAAAAAAATCCTTCCGAACATAAACTGCTTGATGACACTTTTGCCGTTAAAGCCGCCGGAAATAAATTGGGTAAGGTAGTTGGTGGTAGAAGCGTCCATGCCCCTTTTTTGACCGTAGGAGGTTTTATCAAAATTCCTTCCCATCAAGATTTATTTAATTGTATTCTAGATTTAGAAGCAATAAGACCCAAAGTGTTAGACTTAATAGAAATTTTTACGGAAGAAGACGAAACGCTTATTCGGAAAGATTTAGATTTTGCCGCGCTTTCTGACTCGGAATATTCTTTTCTGTACGGAGATTTGATTAGGACTGACGGTAGCCGTGTACCGGCTGATCATTACGGAGATTTTTTAGAGCACGTAACCGTTCCTTATTCTCATGCTTCAGGCTACAAATTTGGAGGGAATGTTTATATGGTAGGTGCTCTGGCACGGTTGAATTTGGCAAAAGATAAACTGCATAATAAAACAATAAAGACAGCAGCAAAATATCTGGAATTATTTCCCTCGAAAAATATTTTCCACAACAATCTTGCCCAAGCCATCGAAATATTACACGCAATAGACTCGGCAATTGAGATAATCGAAAAAATAGAGATTAAAAATGAAAAGCCAATTTCACCGGTAAGAAAAGAAGGAATTGGAATCGGTGTGATAGAAGCGCCACGTGGAGCGCTTTATTACAAACTGGAAATAGATAATAGCGGGAAAGTTAGAAAAGGACAAATCGTAGTTCCAACAGGGCAAAATCAAATCGGGATAGAGGGAAGCATCAGACAGTATTTAACGGAAAATCTTGATAGAGTTGATAGTAAAGAAGAAATAGAGCAATATGTAGAAAGAATCGTTCGTGCTTATGATCCCTGTATGAGCTGCGCTTCTCATTTTTTGAAGTTCAAGTGGGTATAAAGTAAGTTGATTATTTCATTTAATATCTTATTCTGATCACCCTTTACCGGCACTCCGATAATAGTAAAATTTTTAACTTTGCCTAATTTTTGCATCAATTTCAGGTTTATTGGTAGATCGTAATCATGAACAGTTACGCGGGGGGAATATGCAAAAAAATCCAAATCATGAAATATAGTTACTTTATCTATACCTATTACACTATCTATAAGGAGTAAATCTTGGTTATTCTCTAATAATGATAGTTCCTCTGTAGGATCAAGTTTTTCAAAATTAAACACCGGACAAAGTCGACGAAGTTTTGGCAAAAGTTTGATTGGTAGACTATCAATGTCAACTAGCGGATTTCCCAAAACATAAACTATTCTTTTCATAAATATATATACTATTCAGTTCTAATTATGGCCTATTAGCAAGATTAACTGAAAGATTGTTATAGTAAATAAGGTGATGCAATTGAATATTGGTTAATTTCTGGCAGAAATAGCCCCAGTGATAAGATATTAAGTCGCCAATTTTCAATTGTTTGAAAAGAATGTCTTTTTCTCCCTGACTCATAATCATTCTGTTCATGTTTTTGTCAAAAACCAGTCTATTATTTTTTAATCTTAGAGGTTTTGTTTCAACTGTAATAGTAGTAGGAAGTATTTTAATTATTTTTCCGTAATTTATCAGACACGCATCCATAGTTTCGACGCTATGTAAAATATTTAAATGTCCAGTTCTTTTATAAATATTTAAGACATGAAAAGAGTGATGGGGGAAGGCTCCGTCTGAAATTTTGTCAAATATTCGATACAAATCTTGCTTTTTTATTTTTTCCTTAAGCCGGATTTTATCCCTTGAATGAGCAATAAAAGGAGTGACAGGAATTTGGTGAAGAAGTTTATTGCCTATCCAATAAGCCTCAACAACTTTTTGATCAAATGGATCTTTTATTTTATTCTCTGATGCAATAAGAATTAAATAGGGATAAAGAGTAGAAAATTGGGAAAGAATTTCCAGCGTGCCTTTATCTGTATTTCCAGTTGTGGCGTACCAGTTGAGATCGTTTTTTTTATCCGGACCACACAGGGATAAAGAATTCGGAGGATAAGAAAATCGACTGCATAAAGCTAAACCATCTAAACTCATTATTGTATAACTATATTGTAGCAGCTTCTTTTTGAGACAAGCGGGGTAATATCAAAGTAATAAATACTAACCCAATAATCGTAAAAATCGCATTGAATAAATGAACTTGAGGAAGATTATGAGTGATAAAAATAGCACTTAAAACATTGGTAATTGGTGTTGACAAAATTAATACTGAAGTGACAATAGTTGCTGGAGCAAATTTGAGCGCTTTAAACCAGAAGTAGACATAACCGGTAAGCAAAAGAATACTTCCTGCAATTGGCAGTATTTGTGATGAATTTAATTTAGTAAGAAATATCAGTTTGTTCTCAGCAACAGCTAGTAATACAAGAAAAACTGTTCCAATAAACATTCTCCCCCAAGAAACAATTTCACTGTCAATATTTTTTAAAGTGATTTTAGCTATAACGTTTTCAATTGACCAAAGGATAGTTGCTGAAAGAATCATAATTTCGCCTTTGTTTCCGGAAAAACCGGTGAAACCCCCAATAAATAAATTACTCCAAGCAATAATTACAAACCCAACAATTTGCCAAAAGTTAAGTCTTTCTTTAAGTATTGGAAGAGCCATAATCGCAACCCAGATAAATAGAGTTTTATGAATTAAATTAGCGTTGGTAGCGGCAACAGTTTTCAAACCCTCAAAATATAAAACAAACGGGATGAAGCCGCCAATAAAACCTATGGATATCAGTTTCTTCCATTGAGAAAAAGTAAGAGAGAGTAACTTGTTTCGATTTGAGATTGATAAAAATAGAGAAGATAAAATTATCGCTACCCCACCATTTTTGATAATATTAAATATTAAAGGATCTATCCCTTTAACGATAATCAGTTTATTGTAAAAAATGGCAAACCCCGAGATTATAGCAGTGATTAATGAAAAAATTATTCCCTTTTTTAAAATACCAGGCATATCAGTTATTCAATTTTTTTATTAACTTTCTTATTTTAAGTCCTTGTGATTTTGATAATTTTCCAACTGCCATATTACCGGCTACTTGAAGAAAGTCCCCTTTCTTTACTTTAATTTCATTACCCAGTCTAACAGTTTGACCTCCTTCTATCAAGACATAATTATTGACTGCTTTTAATACCTTAAGAGGAATCGAAAAACACATATGAAAATGATACCACAATTCTAGACATCTATCTTAATAAATGGTCAAGTCGTGCTATATAGATTAGCGAGTTTGAGAATACTGATTGATAACTGAGCGATATTTTATCTTAAGAATTTATTACCTCATAAATATTTTCTTCCATTTATTTTGTAAAATAAATTCGCACCAAAGTAAAATTGAAAGTATAAAGGAAAGAAACATAAACCAGAAATAAAACTTTCGTATAATCAGAGTGAAAGGTTTATCCCAATACAAAAAACCTGCATAGGCTAGCACACACATTCCACCAGATACTACAGAGAATAGAATAAATATAAACATAGTATGTTTTTTCCAATTATAAATTAACCAAATTATTAAAAAAGGAATAAACCATAACAAATGTTGTGCGGCTAGAAATGATGAAAAAACCAATGGCGTTAGGAAAACGACGATAACGCTTTCAAGAAGATTAAATCTCTTAAATAGAATAATTCCATAAGAAAGTAATAAGACTATTCTGACATTGAGATAGTAATCTTTGATTAGAATCCACTTAGGGATTGAGAAACCAATATTTGTGGGTATGTCAATAGAGGATAATCCCCAGACACCAGAAAGCGGAATATAATTAAATACTCTTTCTACCACCGAATTCCAGATGGGAATATAGGGGATAAAAACTAATACCAGGGGTAAGAGAGTAAGGATGACAAATATAATACTTGATCTGAATAAGGTTAATATATTATCGGGGAAATGTCGTTTCCATAAGGCTATAATAAATGCAGGAATTAAAGATAATGGTATTAATTTTATGGTAGCAGAGATTCCTAATAGAAGCGCTGAAAAAACGAAATAAGAAATTTTCCAGTAAGACTTTTCATTCATAAATATATATACCGAAGCCAAAATAAACAGCAATGACAGGCTTTCTTGTTGTCCCTGATAACTACTTATTAAGAGAGACAGTGGATTAAAAAGATATAGTGCGGCGAAAAAACAGGAAATTGATGTTTTTAGCTTGTTCTTTCTAGCAATATAATAGATTAATAATCCGATTCCTAGATCAGAGAAAATAAAAGGTAGTTTACTTGCGAATGCTAAGGAACTGTTGTTGACAGAAATAAATATCAATAATAAACGTATTATCCACATCCAAACGGGTGGATTGTTATAATACTTCCACGCCCCGTTATAAACCATGCTTCCTTGTTCTATTTCCGTAGCAATCTTATATACGGAATCGGTATCTACTGATTTTGGCGTTACTAAAAAATAGGCAATACCGAGACGGAAAATTAGAGCTAATCCAAATATGACTATAAATAACCATCTTGTTTTGATCATAAATAATATTATAAATTTTTTTCAGTAATATGAATATCACTCAATATTTTTTTCCATTGACGTATAATCCTGATAAAGACTACACTTGATTCATGTTGGCAAAAGTTATATCCGGTGCGACGCAGGGATTAGAATCTATTCCAATAACTGTTGAAGTAGACATAAATAACAAAAGTCTTCCTTCTTTTACGATAGTGGGTTTACCTTCAAAATCTGTTGAAGAGTCAAAGGAGAGAGTAAGAGCCGCTATAAAAAATTCGGGAGCAGATTTTCCACCGCATAGAATTACTGTAAATTTGGCTCCAGCCGATATTCCAAAAGAAGGGCCAGCATATGACCTGCCAATTGCTTTGGGAATATTGATAGCCTCAGGTCAGTTAACCGTCGAAATAAAAAAGCATCTTTTTTTTGGCGAATTATCTTTGGACGGGACTTTAAGACATACCCATGGTATTTTACCAATAGCGCTTCTTACAAAAGAGAGAAAATATAAGGGCTTATTTATACCTGAGATTAATGCTAAAGAAGCAGCAATAGTTGATGGTGTCAAAATATTCCCAGTGACTTCGTTAATTAGCTTATTTCACCATTTTAACGGTACGCAAATAATCAAAAATCACCCTCACATTTCATTTTCTCGTTTGCAAGAAGAAGTTATTGTCGATTTTGACCTTTCTGATATAAAAGGCCAAGAGCAAGCTAAACGAGCCCTGGAGATTTCTGCTGCCGGTGGACACAACCTCCACCTAAAGGGAGTTCCTGGAGCTGGAAAAACAATGTTGGCCAGAGCTTTACCCGGAATTTTACCGGATCTTACAGAAACAGAAGCATTAGAGGTGACAAAAATTTATTCGATTACAGGGAACATTCCAGAGGGAGCTTCAATTATTAAAGTTAGACCTTTTAGGGCGCCACATCATACCACATCTAGAATTGGTCTAATAGGAGGAAGCAGTCATCGTACTCCTGGAGAAATTTCCCTTGCCCATAGAGGAGTTCTTTTTTTGGACGAGTTTCCGGAGTTTCCAAGACACGTATTAGAAGCTCTACGTCAACCTATTGAAGATGGGATTGTGACAATATCTAGAGCTGCCGGAACAGTTACTTACCCAGCAAAATTTGTTTTAGTGGCAGCTTCAAATCCCTGTCCGTGCGGTTTTTGGGGAGACCCGGTTAAACGTTGCAGATGTATGCCCGGACAAATTGCCCAATACAAGAAGAGAATTTCTGGTCCGATTATTGACAGAATTGATTTACATATCGATCTTCCCCCGGTGAAAGTAGACAGACTAACAAGTGACTTAAAATGTGAAACATCTCAAAGAGTGAAAAAAAGAGTGCAAAAAGCGAGAAATATGCAGACCCTGCGTTACAAAAAAATTAAATTAGTTTGTAATAGCGATCTAAATTCCAAAAATGTTAAAGAGTTGATTCCGCTTTCAAGTGACAGTACAAAATTGCTTCGCCAAGCAGTTTCTACCATGCACCTGTCAGCCAGAACTTATTACCGGTCTATTAAGGTAGCCAGAACGATAGCAGATCTTGAAGGAGAAGAAAATATTTCGCTTTCTAATGTGGCTGAAGCATTACAATATAGACCGAAAGAGGAGTTGTAATTCTTATTCTAAAGAGATAAATAATAGTATTAATGGAGGGATTATTCTTACTATATATAAGTTCGAATAACAGTTAACATCTGCTTTTAATCCTCATACGATGAGTTTGTGTTGAAAATTTCGTTACTTAAAATTATCTTAACTTCCATTTCAACTCCTTTAGTGGGGTTTTTAGCATTCACTCAAGGGATATATTTAGAATGTGGATGTCCAGAAACTGATATATTTGGAAATACAATAAACAGATGTATAGATGGATGTAAGTATGATTTGAATTTTATCTTATAACCATTTACTCCAATATTTAGCTATAAGAATAGTTACTCTATAGGAGCTGGCGGTGGAGCTCCAACTATCCCAATCAATCTAATACTTGTAATAATAATTACAATCCCTTATTGGATTTTCATAAGCTTTTTAATATCATCTGTTGTTATTCTTGGAATTAATAAACTAAAGAAGTAGATAATAGATTACAAAGAAATATATTTTTACGATCTTCCTACCTTAATGAAATGGGGGGGTCAGAACGTATTTTATCAATCAGGATGAACAGATATTTATTCCAGATGTTATTTGATTTGTGCTTCAACTTTCTTGATACACGATTGTTGATATTGTGGATCCTTTATTTTTTCGCAGAGTAAACGATTTTGGGTAAGCGTCGCAATGTTGTCATAACAGTTGTCTTTACTGTCTTGATTATCGCCTCTTTCACAGTAGGACGGGTCACGAAGTTCTATTCCAACATTAAGAATACAGGTATTATTTAAATTAGATATTTCACTTACTTCGTTACATAAAGTTTCATCTTTTAATGCTCCAGCAACTCCAACAAGGCATAAATTTTTTCTAACTTCATCGGGAATCGTATAGCACAAATTTTTATCTTTCTGAGCCTTAGCTACGTCTACCGTACAACGATTTTTATCGTCCTCATTTGCTATATCTATGCAATATTCGGTAGTAAATAAACTTTTGTCTTTAAAACCTTCTATACAATTTTTCCGACGGTCATATGTTGTTATATTTTTACATAGCCGAGGTTCTTTTAATGCCCATATAGTGCTCAGATCTGTCACGGTAGTCCTGTCAACGTTTTGAATACTATCTACCCATTCCTTATGCTGTTCTTTTGACTTCTTGAGTTCACGATCAGAAAAGATTTGCAGGATTAGACTCAACATAATTTGAACGAATAAAAGAAAAATCGCTACGAAAAAAATTCTTTTTCTATAAGATTTATTAGTAATGATCAAAAAGCCTAAAAAAATAAAAAGCAGGAAAGAAATAGTTCCAAGTATTTTTGAGGAAAAATATTGAAATAAATATATATTTCCTTCTACACCGACGTATTGAGTATGGTAAATAAGTTGATTTAAAATTCCAAAAATATCTTTTGATTGTATAAAAATATATAAGAGATTTAGTAAACTAAGTACAATAGCTCCTATCGCTATAATAATTCCTAAAATTCTGAATATTAATTGAGACGTTGATCTTTTATTCTTTTGATTTGGACTCGGTTGCTGAACTGTTTGAGGAAGAGTGGAAAAATTACTTATCGCAGGATTTTGAATTGGAATATTAACTTCTCTATTTACATCCATATCTCTAAACTATTATATAGAAAGCCAATGGGCTTTGCAGTAGCAGTAACTTTCTTAGTAGATCATTCCCTATGATATAGTAGTCTTAGATATGAAATCAAGAAGCGTAATACTACTTCCATTAGTTGAATTGCACTAATAATCTATGAATATAGAGACTGTTTTACTTCGCTTGCCCTTTTTACTGCCGGTAGTCAAGCTGTTTATAAACAAATTAAGAAGAAGAAAAGGAGAGATAAATAGTGAAAACATGGTATTGGAGTTTGTAACAGTTGTGGCATTTTGGCTAATAACAATTCCAATTTTTTGGTTATTTTTGGAACTTAAATCTAATAGTACGCGAGAATATATCTTTCAGTTTATTGGGGTTTCCGGTACGACATTTTTATTAGATAAATGGTTTTATAAACAATACTTAGAACTAAAAAATTTAGCTATATCATATCTGGGATTGTTGTTAGTATCAATCATGGGACTAATAGTGGGATTGAATATAGCCAATTTTTTCCTTAGATTACGAAATTAAAAAAAGAGGTTTAATTGGGAGTGTCTCGCTGTGCAAGGAAAACCGTACTTTTCTACAGTTAGCGTACCTATTTTATCTGCAAAACGTGGTTTTGACCCTATAGAATGAAAACCACTTAATAAACCTTACGCATGAAAAAGAGTTGTATTATATTAATTCTTATTATTTTTGCATTATCTCTGCTTTATTTTATTATTGGTAAACTTATTAAAGTTGACCATTTCGCCTGTAGTGATTATTGTCCTGTTCCGGCCGAACAATATGAGGTTAAAATATATCCATTCGGTTGGAATAAGTACTTATGTAATCTTTTGGGTGGAACATCTGTTACCTATTACGGATGGGGTAAATTCAATATTTGCCTAGCAGAAACTAATTAACCTATAAATCTAATTACTGAAAATTTCAAAATTATAAAAACTAAAGATATGAAAAAGAGAAGAATTCTTTCATGGAAACTCAGTTGATTTGCATCATTGATACTTATTCTCTTTTTAATTACTGTTTCACTTTATCTAAAAGAAACAAACAAAAGTTTATTTAATAAACTAAATAGCGTTCAACAGGAAGCTGATAGTTTTAAAAAGGCATACAACACTTTCCGTGAAACATATGAACAATCAGATGATCTGCGTCGAAAAGCAGAGATATATTTAGGATTACTTTAAGGTAATAAGAATTGTTCGGACGAGGACATAATCGCGGAAACTCCAGATAAAGCATTCCCAGCAATACTAATAAATGGAAAATACCATATATGCAGAAAATATACCGCTTCCGATGGTAAACAAAAAAGTAGTATTCTTTCAGATGGACTGGAAGAATTAAAGTTAAAAATAATATATTCGTTGCGCTTACTGACCAAAGATCTGAAGGGAACAGAATTTATTCTGAACCAAAAGTATTCAGAGTAAACAATAAGGCAAATACACTCACTCTAGTGATTGATCAAAAATCAATTCCAATAAATGATGGGTCTGATCCGAATATTCCTACACGAAAGTCCAACCAAGAGGTTTACTATCCCCTCTGGGATGAAGACTCTTCGATCGAATGGTCTCCCGATGGAAGATTTATGCTTTTATGGGTTTTCATAGGATGTTATCAATGTGAAAATGATCGACTTCTGTATGCTCAAGACACACGTACGGATAATTTTGTATATATAGGTATGCCTTACGCTCATAATAAATATAATATTGATTGGATAAATAATAATACTGTCCGATGGGAAGAGGCTGGTATGCGTCAAGCTACCCAACAAGAGTTTAATGAACAGGAGGCGAATTTAGGTTACGCCCGTTATACCCATCCGATAGTTAAAGAAAATCTAGGATATATAACAAAAGAACTCTAGTGTAAAAAAATTAATATTCTCCTTATTTCTATATTAATTTTTCTACTGTCTTTCTAACTCATTTTGATAATTCACACAATCTGTTATAGCCTTTTCCTCTTGCTTATTTAAATCTTCAAGTAAATCAAGGCTCATTTTATTCAGGCGACAATTACTATCATTATTCATAACACATATAATTTGAGGTGTCTGAAAACTCGGAAAAGATTGGCATAATTCTTTAACCTGAACCATTAGTTGAGTTTTTTGTGTAATTGATTCGATTAAATCGTTTTTTTTATTAGTATCAGCAATTTGTTTGGTCGCCATATATAAAGTAATTAGTGCATAGATAATAGGTACGATAAATACAACAGTGAATGCACATATTTTCTTAAAAACAGTTAGAGAATATTCTTGAATTACAACAACAGAGGCAAGCTTATCATGAAGTGTTTGTTTTTTACTGCTAAAAAAATAAAAGAACTCTCCTACAAGAAAAGGTAGTGATATGAAAAAACTTACTAACTCTCTTATTATTGCCTGCAACCAGCTAATTTTTTCACTATTTATCCCAACTACCTTTAACCCAAAAATACTTTTTCCAATCGATTTACCATAGATTTTAACAGTGAGTGTTTTATAAGAAATAAATAATAAACTTAAACTCAAACTTATTATATGTTGATAATTTTTAGCAAACGATGGAAAGCCGTATCCGATCAATAAAGTGATAAAAATAAGAAGCTGCCAGTCAAAAGCAAGTGCAACATAACGTGTCAAAAAACCAGCATATCTAAGATTTTCTGCAGATTTTTTAACTGATTCATTAGTTGGTGGATTAATAGGGATTGATGGAAAAACTTGATTTATAATTTGATTATCCATTAAAACTATTAAATCATAAAAATATACTTAAGTATAGAGAATATCTGATTCAGTATCTGATTAAGGACACGCGCAAGAAAGAGAAAATATTTCGCTTTCTAATGTGGCTGAAGCATTACAATATAGGCCGAAAGAGGAATTGTAGTAAGAGTTAAAAGAGTTAAAACTATTGACAACGGTTTACTATATCTGTTATAAATAAGACCATTGTGATAAACAGTTTAATTTTATCAATTATCGTCCTCTCGATTATTGTCCTTGTTATAGGGCAAGGATTTACTTGGGAGGCACAGGAAATTAATAAGTAAAAATTAAAAATTACAAAATTAAAAGCCTCTCAAGAAGAGAGGTTTTTTTATATCTATGGCTAAATCATTAAAAACTAGAAGTACGAAGTTAACAGGTTATCCTGAAAGAAAGGGTTGGGATAAGCGGGCTGCAGCAAGAGCAATGTTAAGAGCGGTTAGTTTCAAAGACTCAGATTTTACAAAACCTATTGTAACTGTTGCTTGTCCTTATACAAACGCTACTCCTTGTAATAATCATATACAAAAGTTGGGAGAAATCATCTTTGCCGAAATCGAAAAAAAAGGAGGAAAACCGTTTATTTTTGGTACACCTGTAGTTAGTGATGGTGAATCTATGGGTATGGAGGGTATGAAGTATTCATTGGTGTCTCGTGAGTTAATAGCCGACTGTATTGAAACAATGCATGAATCTTACGCCGCAGACGGGATTATCACTTTAAGCGGTTGTGATAAGACTATTCCTGGTGCACTCATGCCACTGGCTCGCAATAATAGTATTGGTCTGACTCTTTACGGCGGAAGTATTTTACCAGGAAGATATAAAGGTAGAGATTTAACCATAGTCAGCTCCTTTGAGGCAATTGGGGCGTATTCTGCCGGTAAGATAAACGAACGTGAATTGCATCAAATCGAATGTCATTCCTGTCCGGGATCCGGAGCATGCGGGGGGATGTTTACTGCAAACACCATGTCTTCAGCAATAGAGGCGTTGGGAATGAGTCTGCCGGGTTCATCTTCCAATCTGGCTGTGGACAGGAAAAATAAAATATCCGTTGATAAAAAAAATGATTGTCTCAAAACGGTTGAAGCGTTATTTAATTTACTTCGATCTGGAATAAAAGCTCGAGACATAATGACAATGAAAGCGTTTGAAAACGCGATTACTATAGTACTGGCATTGGGAGGATCAACTAACGCTGTATTACACTTACTTTCTCTTGCTCATGAGGCAGATGTCGATTTGAAGCTTGATGATTTCAGTCGAATAGCAAAAAAAGTACCCTTAATCGGAAATTTTAAACCGTTCGGAGACTACGTGATGGAAGATCTTCACAGGATTGGTGGAGTGCCTATGGTTATGAAGATGTTGTTTCAAGCCGGTCTTATTCATGGTGACTGCATGACTGTAACCGGTAAAAGAATAAAAGACAACTTGGAAAATGCACCCAACAGGCCGAAAAATCAAAACATCATTTATAGTTTGGATAGTCCTTTAGCTCCTCCAGAACATCACATTCTCATTCTTTATGGAAATCTAGCCAAAGAGGGTGCGGTAGTTAAATTAAGCGGAAAAGAAATAGAAAAACATAAAGGTTTAGCCAGAGTGTTTGATAAGGAAGAAGATGCTTTGGATGCAATTTTGGGAGGATTAATAAGAAAAGGTGATGTCATCGTTATCCGTTACGAAGGTCCTAAGGGTGGTCCGGGAATGCGCGAAATGTTATCTCCATCAAGCGCTTTAATGGGGGCAGGTATAGGAAATGATGTTGCTCTTATTACAGACGGACGATTTTCTGGGGGAACACACGGAATTATGGTCGGTCATATTTCACCAGAGGCCCAAGACGGCGGAGTTATCGGTCTTTTAAATGAGGGAGACGTGATATCTATAGATATAAAATCAAGACGTTTGGACGTATTACTTGAAAATAAAGAGTTAGAAAAAAGGCGAAAAAACTGGAAACCGCCTAAAACAAAGTATGAAAGAGGAGTTTTAGCAAAATACGCTAAATTAGTAAATAGCGCTTCAATGGGTGCAGTAACATCCTGATGAGCAAAAAGGGTCTAAGTATATGAAAAAAAGATTAAAAGAAGGTCAGAAAGCAACAGGTGCAGAAATAGTCTGTGAAGCTTTACTTCGCGAAGGAACAGATATTATTTTTGGGTACCCGGGCGGGGCGATCATGCCGGTTTATGATGCCTTGTTAAAATATCCCCAACTGCATCATATTCTGGTTCGCCACGAGCAGGGTGCCGCCCATGCCGCGGAGGGTTTCGCAAGAGTTACGGGGAAACCCGGAGTTTGCCTGGTGACCTCAGGACCCGGTGCAACAAATTTGGTTACCGGCCTGGCCGACGCCATGATGGATTCGGTACCGATTGTCTGTATCAGCGGACAGGTTATTTCAAGCCTTATTGGCAATGACGCATTTCAGGAGACCGATGTAGTCGGAGTCACTGCTATGGTAACTAAACATAATTATTTAGTGATAAAACCTGAGGAAATTGCAGAAACGATTAAAGAAGCATTTCATCTGGCAAGAACCGGAAGACCTGGTCCCGTCATGATTGATATAGCCAAAGATGCCCAACAGGGAATAACTAGCTTTAGTTATTCTAAAGAGATAACCTTACCAGGTTATAGACCGACAATTACCGGAAATCCCAAACAGGTGAAAAGAGCCGCCGAAATAATTAATAAATCCCTAAAGCCGTTTATATTAGCCGGACATGGAATTTTGATATCTCATGCCGAAAAAGAACTGGCGGCTTTAGCGGAAAAATCGCATATTCCGGTGGCGACCACTTTGCACGGTATAAGTTCTATCCCGAGAGATCACCGGTGTTATGTTGGAATGTTGGGTATGCACGGGAATTTAAGTCCGAATAAATGCACCAATGAGGCTGATGTGATTATCGCTTTGGGAATGAGGTTTGATGATCGGGTGACCGGTAAAATTTCCGGCTATGCGAGAAGGGCAAAAGTTATCCATATAGATATTGATCCGGCAGAGTTAAATAAAAATGTCCCGGCAGAGGTGCCTATCGTGGGCGACGTGAAACATGTTCTGCAACAGCTTAATCCTCTAATAAGTAAAGCAGATCATAAAGACTGGTTTGTCAGATTTAAAGAATATGACAAACTGGAGTTTGAGAAAGTGATAAAAAATGAAGTGTATCCAAAGACCGGACAAATTAAAATGGGAGAAGTTATCAGGCGTTTATCAGAAGAAACCAAAGGACAAGCGATTGTTGTAGCTGATGTTGGACAAAATCAGATGTTTGCTGCTCGATATTATGACTTCAAAGTAGCAGACAGTTTTATAACAAGCGGGGGCTTAGGAACAATGGGTTTTGCTCTTCCAGCTGGAGCTGGTGCAAAAATTGGAAGACCAAATCAGGAAGTTTGGGTAATTACTGGTGACGGTGGATTTCAAATGAAAATACAGGAAATGGCCACCATATTTCAGGAGAACATTAACTTGAAAATAGCAATTTTGAATAATAATTATTTAGGGATGGTAAGACAATGGCAACATTTATTCTTTGATAAAAAATATTCAGAAGTGTTTCTGAGGAACCCAAACTTTATCAAGCTTTCTGAAGGATTTGGTATTCCTGCAGAGAAAGTCGATAAAAGAAATAATATTTTGCCGGCAATTAAAAGAGCCAGAAAGCATAAAGGTCCGTATTTAATCGAATTTGTGGTAGAGACAGAAGCAAATGTTTTCCCTATGATGCCAGCGGGAGCGGCAGTAGACGAAATAAGACTAGAATAGAATTATGAATATTAAAAATAATTTATCAACTTTAATAGTTTCTGTACAAAACCGTCCGGGCGTACTCTTCCGAATAGCCGGTCTTATCAGGCGACGTCGATTTAATATAGAAAGTTTGACTGTTTCACACACAGAGAATCCGCAATTATCTCGTTTTACTATTCTAGTGCGTGGGGACAAAGAAACTGTTGAAAAAATGAGCAAGCAATTATATCGCATAGTTGAAGTTCTAAAAGTTAGCGATCCGAAAGATGTTGAAATAGTGGCAAAAGAGCTGGCTCTGATAAAGGTATCAATAAAAAAGGATGGCAGCCGAGTCGAGATTACTAATATCGCCAATCATTTTCGAGCAAGAGTAGTAAATGTAAATCCAGAATATATGATATTAGAAGTCACAGGTAACGAGGAAAAAATTGATGCTTTTTATGAAAACACGAGAAAATTTGGCATTATTGAATTTGTCCGTACCGGAAGGACGGCATTATTTAAATGAAAGGTTTTGCCCGCCTCCGCTTACCTCGCTTCGAGGTCTACGTCCACGCAAGCGAGGAGCGCTTCGGCGGGTTCAATCCCGATTTAATCGGGATAGAAAGGGAGTAAATTATGACAAAAATGAAATTTGGGGATGTTTTAGAGACGGTAGTAACAAGACAAGAATTTCCGTTGAATCGAGCAAAACAAGTCTTAAAAAATGAAGCTGTTGCTATTATCGGTTATGGCGTTCAAGGACCGGCTCAAGCACTTAATTTGAGGGATAATGGTATAAACGTAATCATCGGTCAGCGACAGCCGTCTAAATCTTGGGATAAGGCAGTGATTGACGGATGGAAAGAGGGAAAAAATTTATTTTCTATTGAAGAGGCGGCATCAAAGGGAACAATTATTGCCTATTTGTTATCAGATGCCGGACAGGTAGTTCTGTGGCCTACTATTAAAAAATACTTGAAGGCTGGCAAAGCTCTATATTTTTCCCACGGGTTTTCAATCACCTATAAAGATCAGACGAAAGTCGTTCCACCGAAAGACGTAGACGTGATTTTAGTCGCTCCCAAAGGAGCCGGAAGAAGCGTAAGAAAAAATTATTTGGAAGGAAGGGGGATTAACAGCAGTTTCGCCATCTTTCAGAATGCGACAGGAAAAGCACTTGATAGGGTATTAGCTATGGGGATTGGGATCGGTTCAGGATTTCTTTTCGAAACTACTTTCAAAAATGAGGTTTATAGTGATTTAACAGGGGAAAGAGGAGTATTGATGGGTGCCATTGCCGGAATTATAGAGGCTCAATATTATGAATTGAGAAGAAGAGGTCATACGCCAAGTGAAGCATTTAATGAGACGGTTGAGGAAGCCACCCAAAGTTTGATTCCTTTGATCGGTGAGAATGGTATGGATTGGATGTATGCTAATTGTTCTACTACAGCTCAGCGGGGTGCTTTAGACTGGAAAGGAAAATTCAGAAAGGCTGTTGAGCCGGTTTTTAACGATCTTTACGATCGGGTAAAAAAGGGAGTCGAGACAAAAAGGGTATTGAAGGTAAACTCTAAACCAAATTATAAGAAGATGCTTCAAAAAGAACTTGATGAAATCAAAAATTCAGAATTATGGCGTGCCGGAGCAACTGTCAGATCACTGCGTCCGGAAACTTCGAAAAAAAATGGAAACTAAACTTTCTAACGGCCATTATTATCACCTTGAATGTTTCCTCTGTCACAAAAAATCCAGTGACAGGGAATGTACGGTTTGTAGATTCTGCGGTGGGCCTCTTGATGTTAAGTACGATTATGACCATATACGCAATCAGGTGAATTCATATGTTATGCGTAATACACCGCCAAAAGTGATTAAATATCTTGATTTCTTTCCCTTAAACGAGCGCCATCAATTATATTCCCTGGGAGAAGGAGGAACGCCTCTTCATGAAGCGAAAAACTTGGGTAAAAGATTGGGTTTGGATAGATTATATATCAAAAACGAAGGCTTAAATCCCACCGGAGCCTTTAAAGACAGAGGCAGTTTTGTCGAGATAAATAAAGCCAAAGAGTTGGGATATAAATCAGTTTGCGTTGCTTCAACCGGTAATATGGCAGCTAGTGTAGCTGCCTATTCTGCACAGATAGGTTTAGCTTGTTATGTTTTCGTACCTGAAAATACTCCCCGCGGAAAACTGGCCCAGGCGATTTCATATGGATCTCATGTAATCCAAGTCCGCGGGACATATTCGGACGCCTATTCGCTAACCATGAAAGTCGCCGAGAAATATAAGTTTTATCTGGCTGGTGATTATGCTTTCAGGGGTGAAGGACAAAAATCACTTGCCTTTGAAGTTTGCGAACAGCTTTGGTTTGGCGATATTGATTGGGTGATCGTTCCGGTCGGTATGGGCACCAATTTGTCTTATATCTGGAAGGGTTTTAAGGAATATTATGAGTTTGGCTTGATTAAGAAGTTGCCTAGAATTGTAGCTGTTCAAGCCGAGGGTGCTTCTGCGATTGTTTCTGCTTTTGAAAACAATAGTAAAATAAAACCGATTGACAAACCGAGGACAGTCTGTTCAGCGATAGCCTGTGGGATTCCGATTGACTATCCGAAAGTTTTTAAAGCACTGAAAGAATCAGGTGGTACCGCAATTGCGGTATCGGATGACGATACACTTTCCGCCCAACAGAATCTTGCCAAATTGGAAGCGTTATACGTCGAACCTTCATCGGCTACAACGATAGCCGTTCTTACCAAGTTGATCAGGCGTAATCTTCTGAAAAAGGAAGACGTTGTTGTTTGTGTTGCAACTGGAGCCGGTCTTAAAGATCCGGCTACAACGCTGAAGGTTTTGGCTGAACCGCCAACTATAGAACCTGTCCTTAGCGAAGTGGAACGGATTATCAAAAGCGGATTGCTGTCATTAAGAGCAGGAAGTGTGGGCGAGAAAGAAAAAGTATTATTTACAAAAGTTCCGGATATGGATCAAGTTAAAAAAACCATTAAAAGGGAATTCCGGCTTGATTTGGATCAGGAAACTGTACTGATAATAAAAAATGTAATTTCTAAATTTATTAAAATAAAAGGGAA
>Ga0155721_108_pt1 | contig 27789 bp, 21 predicted proteins | sample RifCSPlowO2_01_FD_107377 | JGI IMG/M metagenome (GOLD analysis project Ga0155721, IMG submission 107377) | Candidatus Gottesmanbacteria bacterium RIFCSPLOWO2_01_FULL_39_12b
AGTGTGTGTTCCGCGAGCGATGCCTCGGGAGGCAATCTGAACGAACCGGCCAGCAAGTCGCAGGGTAAATGCGTGTATGACGCGCCCGCGGCCCCGCCTGGCCCCGTCGGTAACCCGCCCCCCGGTTGGACTGAAGTCGAGCACGACTTCGCTGGCGGTTTGAGGCGCGTCTATAACCACGACATGGATGGGAGAACGTCCGACGTTTTCCTGACATGGTATTTCGTGGAAACATTAGACGTGAACGGAAACGTCGTCGAAAACCTCGGACAATGCGCGCTGCGTGTCACTGTTGACCCCGAAGGGGAAAAAGTGGCCACGCAAGGCGGCTGGCGCCGGTTCCGCTGGGAGTCTGGGACCCCTGGTAAGACGGATATCGAAACGCTGTTGACCTGGTGGGTTAGCGTCCTCGAATCCGAGCCGGGTGGAGCTTGCTCGCGCAGTGGGGCGTATACCGTCAGTTGGCAGACTATCGTCAACGCTCCGAGCGCCCAGCAAGCAGGTGGTGAACCAGTCGGATGGACAGAGATTCCCGAAATGTTCAAGCCCGCGGGTGACATCTTGATCTCCGACGTTGTGAGCCACGGCAACAGCAACATGGTTACCATTGCCTGGTTCTGGGCAGGGCCGGGGCCGAATGCTCCCACAGACGGCTGTACAATCTACGTGATCACCAATGAAGGCCAGAGCAATTTGGTCTTTCAGGGTGCCCACCGGACGTGGCAATTCAGCGGCAACTTGACCGCCGCAGATGTCCAGATGCTCGTACGCTGGTGGGTTTCCGTCTTGGAAGACGAACCCCGCGGGGGCTGCGCCCACGAGGGTGCCTATTCGGTGCTTTGGCAAGATGCCAACTTGGCGCCCAGCGACCCGCGCGGCCGGCCGTAACCCCCTTACTGCTCTGTAATAATCACCGCCAAAAGGAGGTGGTGAAGCAATGAGCAGAACAGGCTCATTCGGACGGGATCCGCCGTCAACTATCCGAAAGGATATGGTGGATCCCGCCCGATGGGCTGGGAACAAAAAAGTTGGCCGTAGTTCAACTTTTCAATCGAAGGATTGAAAAACGCACAATAGAGAGTGCAACTACAAAGGACAACGAATAGAGTTGGAAAAGAGACACTAAGCATTGCGCTTAGAATTGTAGCTTTTCGCTACTCTCTTGCAGTTTCCTGCTCTACCTTCTCGTTGTCCCTTTGCTCTCAAAGTAATTTGAGGTCAGAGGGATATAAGCACATTGAAAAGTGAATAGAGTTGAATTTATGGTATAATGCGTGTGTATGGTAAACGCATCACCTGCAAATGAATACAAACTGGATAAAATCCTTTCCAGCTTGGAAGAACTTAAAAGAGAAGTATCCCAAGTAAAGGCAAAATTGGAAGAAGCCCCTTCTTATGGATCGGAGGAATGGTGGGACTGGTCTGACAAGCAAGCAATGGAAGATATAAAAGCCGGAAGATATAAGACTTTCAAATCTGTAAAAGAACTTACAAAACATCTCGACTCATTAAAGTGATTATAGAAGTTCGGCTTACCGAAAGAGCTGAAAAATCATATACTAAACTTCCATTACACGTAAAGAAAAAGGCAAAGAGACAGTTTAAGAGATTAATAGATATTCCTAAATATCCATCTCTCCGAGTGAAGAAAAAGCAAGGTGAAAATATATTCGAGGCAAGAGTAGATTATCATTATCGTTTCACATTTATAGTGGAAGAAAAAACCCTGTGGATTCTCTCAATCGGTCCTCATGATGAAGGTCTAGGAAAAAAATAGTTTTAATCCACCACCATACATTACCACCACAGTTTTATTGTTTTTCTGTTTTATCGCTTAAGTTTTGAGTGATGAAACAGGGAAATAAAAAAATTATGAGTGGTGAGTTGTAGGCTATTTTTTGCGGTCAGAGGAATATATATTTAGTTAGAGAAATGGTTCTTTAAAAAATGAAGATGGGGTCTATCGCTTTTTATTATCCTTTTTGAAAACTCCCAATACATGGAGAGCAAGGAGAAAAGCAATTAAAGCTATGCCGAAGGAAATTTGTGCGTTTGTCATAAATGTATAAAGATCAATATTATTCATAAAGCGGCTTCATTAAGAAAATCATAAAATAGGTTACACTCTCTGTCAACGTGAACGCTGAAATTTAATAACTGAATTCGTTTTTCTGTTTTATCTTTCAAAAGTATTGAGTGATGAAACAGGGAAATAAAATAGTTATTTAAATTTCGTATCATAAGGTTTTACTGATAACCGAATACTGATAACCGAATACTGATAGCTGTTTTTAGAAGAAAATAACTATGAAAAAAGAAAGAGCTATGAAAAACAGAAAGCCACTGGTATCAGTGATTATGCCGGTTTATAACGCCGGAGAGTTTTTGCGGCAAACTCTTAATTCTGTTTTTGATCAAACTTATCAGAATATAGAAGTAATCGCCATAGATGATGGTTCTACTGATAATTCTCTGAAAATTCTTAAAGAATATGCCAAGCGCGATTCAAGATTAAAAGTCTTAGGCAACGTTAAAAATCTGGGAGTGGGTCAGTCTGCCAATAAAGCCTTAAAAAAAGCCAAAGGAAATTATATTGCAAGATTGGATGCTGATGATCTTATTCCCCTTGATAGAATAGAAAAACAGGTAAAGTTTTTGATGGAAAATTCGGATATTGTGGTAGTTGGTGGTCAGGTAGAATTAATCACTGAAGATGGATTGCCAATCGTAGTTAAGCATTTTCCGGAAACCCACAGCCAGATTATAAACTTCGCCTTTACCGCCATGCCGCTACAACAAGGAGCAATGATGGTAAATAAAAAGTTATTACCTAAGGATTTTATCTGGTATAAAGAGAAACTCAAAACATCAGAGGATTTAGATTTCTTCTTCCGAGCCTTTAAATACGGCAGGGGAGCAAATCTGCCGGAAGTAGTGCTGTATTACAGACAACATGGAAAAAGTATAACCCAGGTAGCTTCAGCCAAGAAAATATTTTTTCATGCTTATAAAATACGGAAAAAAGCACTCAGGTATTATTCTTTTCAAGTAAGTGATGCGACTATGTTTTTGATGATAGCGCAATATATTTTGGTTAAATTATTGCCTTCATCTATGGTTTATCCGCTTTATTATTTATGGAGAGGGTTGCGGTCTTTTCGTATGCCAAAATACGGATACTTTCCGCTTTTGCAACACATTACCAATTATTTGTTCTAAAATGGAAACAGAGTGTCTTTATGAAATTGAAAAATTTTCTTCCCGCTATTTTCCTGACCCTTTTTGCGTTAGCTATATCCGTAATTAACTATAGACCTGATACCTGGCTTTCCGGTTGGGATAATTTACACCCGGAGTTTGATTTTTTTCTCAATATTAAGCGTTCCATTTTTGCGGTATGGCAGGAGTATCAGGGTTTGGGACTTCTGGGTGGAATGGGACATGCTTCCGATTTGCCGAGGCAGATAATTCTTCTGATTCTTTCTCCTTTAATAAAATTAAACTTTTTGCGATATTTGTGGATATCTTTGATGTTTGTCATTGGTCCTCTTGGTGTTTATAAATTATTAACAACTATTCTTCCTGCAAACTTAAAGGACAATAAAAGAAAAATCATTGCCGTTTTAGGCGGATTATTTTACCTTCTAAATCTGGCTACGGTTCAAATTTTTTACGTCCCATTTGAGGCTTTTGTAACCCATTACGGATTTCTTCCCTGGCTTTTGAACTTTCTCTTTTCTTACCTGCATGAACCAACCAGAAGAAAGTTATTAGTATTTATATTTTTAAGCATAATTAGCGCTACCCAAGCATATGTCCCGACTCTTTTTGTAGTTTATAGCCTTTCAATGCTTCTTATTTTTATCGGGTATATTATAAAAGTCAGAACTTGGGAAACCGTAAAGAAAATTACCGTTTTATCTTTGAGTACTTTTATTACAAACGCATTTTGGTTACTGCCGTTTCTATATTTTACCTTTACTTCTTCTGGGGTAGTGGCCCAAGCCCAAGAAAATTATATGGCAACTGATGATGTTTTTTTGAGAAATAAAGAATTTGGGACACTATCGGACGTAGCTCTTCTTAAAGGATTTTGGTTTAAGTTCGTGGATCTAAATGCAAATAAAGATTTATTTTACATGATTTCCGTCTGGCGTGATCACTTATCATCTTCTTTTATTCTTACGATAGGATACTCAATGTTTGCGATTATATTAATAGGATTATTTTATCAACTGAAAAATAAGTCGAAATTCTCATTATCTTTAATATTATTATTTCTACTACCATTTATTATGCTTTTGAACGATACCTGGCCATTTTCATTTTTTACTGATTATTTAAGACGAAATCTACCTCTTTTTGGACAGGTTTTTAGAGTACCATTTACTAAATTTGCAGTTCTTTCAGCCTTATCTTACAGTATATTTTTTGCTTTTGGATTAATTTATTTAGGTTCTATACTCGAAAGGATTATTAAATCAGGCTTATATATTCTTTCCTCGTTTATTTTATTTTTACTTATAATATATCTGTTGCCAGTTTTTCAAGGTTACCTTTACTATGATTCTGTGAAGCTTAAGATACCCTATGAATATATTCAGACGATGCAGTTTTTTGCTAAGGAGGATAAAAATACCAGGATAGCTAATTTTCCTCAATATACTTATTGGGGTTGGAATCATTATCTTTGGGGTTACAGAGGCTCCGGATTCATTTGGTATGGTATTGCTCAACCCGTTCTTGACCGTGCTTTTGATGGTTATAGTTCTTATGATGAAAATTATTATCATGAAATTTCTTATGCGCTTTACTCTAAAAATGTAGTCTTATTTCATAAGATTCTGGAAAAATATCAGATTAACTGGTTGCTTGTCGATGAAAATGTTCTGACGTACGCTTCTTCCAAAGCACTTTATCTGGATCAACTGAAGGATTTATTAAGAATAACCGATAAACTCAGTCTTGAGGCAAGTTTTGGAAAAATAAAAATTTATAAAGTCAATCTGGAAACTAAGCCGAAAGATTTTGTGTTTTTGGCCAAGGATTTGCCGGCGGTGAATACTTATAAATGGAATAACTATGATAAAGCGTATGAAGAGTATGGTACGTATACCACCAAAAAATCCGCTTTCGCGGATTATGGAGAATTCAACGTGTCCGGAACATCTGCCTCTCAAGCAGCTTTAAGATTAACACAAAGTTCTAATTCTGTCAAGTGTCAATGGAGTGGACCTGAGGGGAATTGCACCCCTGAACTCTTGCTTGAGAGGCAGAGTCCGCACTACGCCAGGCCCACTCAAAATTCAGCATATCAGGAAAACGTTAAAGTAGTCAATCAAGTTTTTGCGGCAGATAGTGTATCTGACCCACAACTCACAACCCACAACTCACAACCTGTAATCTACTATCCGTTTAGATCACTTTTTACAGTAAGAAAACAGGAGGAGCTGGAGTTTGGGGTGGAAGACCGAGGAGATTATTTTTCTTTTAAGACAGTAATTCCAAAAGAAATGGAGGGAGCCAAATTAGTTATTCCCAAATTGGAGGAAGACGAGATAAAAGAAGTTGGTGAAGTGGATCTGGCAAGGGCAAATATAAAGACTCCACAAATATACTTGGATGGGGAGATGATACAACAACACCTCGCGGGAGTCATGGCTTCGCAAGCTCAGCCTGCCACCCCCGAGGTAGAAAATACCTCGGAGGTGGTGATGACGCTTCCTTATATACTAGAAGGCAATTTGGAAATCAGAGTACCAAAAATTTATGGTTACTATAGTGCTAACCTGCAACCTGCAACCAGCAACTTACAACCTAAAAGTTGCGATCAGTTTAATCAGGGAATTGCTCAGCTAGAACAAGTAAATGAGGTAGACCCTATTCTTCGTTTAACCAGTCTTGGCTCCAGCAATTGTCTGGATTTTGACCTGCCGAATTTGTCGCAAAAGCTTGGGTATTTAGTGACTGCGGAAAACAGGAATATAGAAGGAAAGAGTCTTTTGTTTGCCGTGATTAATAAGAATTCGCAAAGAAGTGATCTGGAGACGTACTTACCAAAGGTTTCAGATAGGGTCAGACCTTTAGGGACTTCAAGGTCTGACCCTGACTTAGTGGTGAAATCTTACTTTATTCAACCTCCGATGGAGGAATTCGGGGTAGGGTATACGCTTCATTTGGATAATATCTCAATTGGACGAGTTAAAACAGTTAATGATTTGGGAAGGATAACGGTTAATCCGATACCTTACAGATTTCTGACAGGGCTTAAGATCACGCAAGGGCAGCCCTTGCGTACGCAAGGGCTGCCCTTGCAAAGCATACTAGTGGAGCATCCTAACCCAAGTTTTTACGAAGTTAAGATTCTTCCTTCTGATATCTTCACCATCGGGGGAGTCATGGATTCGCAAGCTCAGCCTGCCACCCCCGAGGTGTCTTCAGGCAATCTTGTTCTTTCCCAAAGTTATGATGAGGGGTGGAAAGCATTTCAGATCAAGAATGATTGGTTTATAGACAGTTGGTACATGAAACTACTGATACCTTTTTTTCAGCCAGAGATTAAGGATCATATTCTTATTAATAATTGGGAGAATGGATGGAAACTATCAGATAACAAAGAACAAATAACAAATAACAAAGAGATGAAAATTGTAATTGTTTATTTACCGCAGTATCTGGAGTATATAGGGTTTGGGTTGCTTATTATTACTCCCTTATTTATCTTTAAGATCGGTAGATCTTCAAATCAGCAAAATCACAATAACGTGCAATAGCGTGAATTTGTGTTGGGAGAAGGTCGTCCTCTTTACTCGATTCTTCAACCTTTCATTTGGACTTACTTCTCAAGTTCTGCGCCATCCTCAGTAGTGGTTTTCGGGCCACTCCAAGTTTTTGACACACCAACCAGCTAACGTAACAACAAACCGCCATTGTACGGTTTACGTTTCACCGTGCTTTTCTCCTGAGTAACGAGATATTCAGCCACCAACGATTTTTTAATATTCAGCAAAATAATTTGTTTTGACTTAAAATTGTGACGGGCCGGTTGTTTAGGGACAAATACCCAGCGCTTTCTCAACCTCCCCCGATTAATCGTGGGTTATCCATTACTAGCGTTTACGGAGGACTCAGCTCAACCTCCCACCCGAATTATATTTTTAAGTTACAAAAAACCTCCTTGTCAGCAAGGAGGTTTAAACCTCGAAATAAAACTTATTTTTATTCTATGGATTTGCTAACGAATATATTTCTTTCGAAATATAATTTGTACTCATAGTAATTACTTTAACAAAAGAAAATTTTATTGTAAAGAAGACAAAAGATATCAGAATATACCAATTTAATAAAAACGGCCAGTTTTAATGCATACAATCACAATTTCGTGCAAATGCGTGATGCTGTGATAACTATACAAAATATATGTACAACTTGAGTTATTTTATAATCCAAAATATTCTCTGTATGTTTTTTCGTTTTCTATTTTATCGGCTCTGATATATAAGACTTCTTCGTTAACACCAAAATACTCTCTGAGAAATGATATTTCATTTTCACAAGGGTAAGGCGTAAGGTAAACACTTTTTTGAAGTTGCAGAAATTTTAGTCTGTTTAGTATACGTCGAAATGTTTCCTGCTCCCGTCGTTTAAATTTTCTTATGTCATATAGAACCAGTCGCCATTTTTTGTCCCAGTGCGGAGGTTTTTCAATGGTTATTTCTCCGAGATTATATTTCAAAATTCTTAATTTACCTCTTTCGGTGAGTCGAACAACCGAGTGGTTTTTTTCTTCTGTTATTTCTATCAGTTTCTGTCGTTGCAGGCGCTTTAGGATATAACGGAGTCTAGGTAGGTTAAATTTTTGCCATTCTTTGAATTCTTTTTCACGCTTTAGTTCCTCGTATACGTCATAGATTGCTTTTATCCCAAGTCCTGCTCCCGGGAAAATAAATAGAGAACTTAATAAGGCCCCTTTACCGAGTAGTTCCAAAACAGTTTTCACCTTTGGAGATATTTCTTTATTTCTCATCTATTCAATGATTATAGATTCAATCACAATTTCGTGCAATAGCGTAATATTGTGATGCTTGTGATGAAAACTGTGTAATTCTCCCGGTGTAACATATTTAAGCCTTGTTTTATTAATAGCAGGATTATTAATAGTTGTATTTTTCCATAAAAATAAAACCCACAACCCATCCTTCGGCTTCCCTTCAATCAAACTCAGGATAAGCGCTCAGGACAAGCAACTTATAACCCGCAACTATTAGTCAGTTCACTTTTTATCTTTTTTCTCATATACTTACCTCAAAATCTTAAATGTCAAAAAGAATTATTTTCCTTCTCTTTATTCTTGTACTTATTGCCGCTGCCAGTCAGAGATCTGTTCCGTACCTGCGTCAACTGTTCCTGGCTTCCGGCACGATTGAGGAACAGATTAATATTGCCGGAACCGGTTCAATGTATCCCACTTTTCCCAAAGGAGAAGGTACAACAGATATTATGAGAGCTTCCGAAATAGTCGCCTGGCCAAGTATGAGAAAATTTCCGGCCGGGATCAAGATTTGGAAATTTAATTTATTTGGATATAGTCTTACCCATGGAGATATTGTGGAGTTTGAAAATGAAAGGACGAAGGCAATTTCCAGAGAAAAATATAATGACGAAGGCGGATTCGTAAAAAGAGTGGTAGCCCTATCGGGAGACTCTCTGGAACTTCGCGATGGATATGTGAAATTAAATAATCAGGTTCTGGATGAACCCTGGACGGCAAAACCCAGATCGACTTTCGGAGGAGATTTTTTAGCCGATTGCCAACCGTTTAAAATCCCCGAAGGAAAGGTGTTTGTGATGGGAGATAACCGCAAAGCCAGTTTTGATTCCAGATTTGATTTAAGACTGGTAGATTTAGCCGATGTCAAATACGTTTTGCCCTGGCAGAATCAGGAAGATTACAAAAAAAACTGGCGGGATACCAAAGACGATTTACGTTTAGGTAAAACAGTCACACTGGAAGCCATGGAGTTTGTGAAACTGCTAAATTTAAAAAGACAGGAAAAAAACCTCAAACCCCTGAAATATAATCCCTTACTTTCCACCTCAGGACGGATTAGGGGTGAGGCGATGATTAAGTTCAATGACTTCTCAAGTGAGGCTACCAGAAGCGGAATAAATTTAACAACCGCCCTTAAACAGTCAGGTTACAGTAATATTATTTTTGCTGAAGTATCCACCCGCGGATCTTATGAAGCCGATGAACTTCTCGAGAACTTTTTAGAATTTCCCCAAACCCAAAAGATTCTTATGACAACGACGTATCAGGATATTGGTGTGTCTGGAGTGTTTGGAGAAATAAATAGTTGTCCGGTACAGGTAGTGGTGGCACATCTGGGTGGTTACGTTCCTCCAAACTATTCTAACAAAGAAATAGAGAGTTGGCAAAAACTTATTGATAACATCAACGAAGTCTATCCATCATGGGAACAAACCAAAAATGCCCAAGGAGTCAATATTGACGTTTTGAATAATTTACTGGTGCTTTTTGATAAAAGAAGAGAAAATGCCAAAAAGATTCTAACTAAAATGAAAGCCAATCTCTGGTTAAGTGAGCAAGAAAAGAAGCTTATTGAAGAGGATAGTGAGTTGGCTCAGGAGGCGGATAGATTAATATCTTTGCTCAAGTAGAATTATTATTTTTTTGTTCTAAATGCTGGTAACAGCTTAGTAGATCTAGTAATCAGTATTAATACAACAAAAAAAATTAAACTAATTAATCCTCCTATAAAATATATTGTCGGTTGATAATAAAAAGTGATCGTATGGTTTCCTTTTGGAATGTTGAGAGCGCGGAAGCTTAAGTTTGATACCATAACAGGAGTATTTTTCTCATCTATCTTTGCCTCCCAGCCCTGAAAATAGGACTCGCTGCTTGACAAGAAACCATTGCAGGGAAAATTTCCTTTTAAGATTATTTTATTTATTTCATACTTTACTACATCGATCTTTACATCTTCATGATTTGAACAATCTGGTTGGTAAGTGATATTTTTTGAGGTAGAGGTAGTGATGAAAATCTTGTTTTTAAAATCCTGCTGATCCCGATTTAAATTATTTTCTACTTCACTACGATCTTTGTATATTTTGGCTTCCTTGACAAAAAAGAATCTAGGTAAATAATTTTTTGCTTGGTAGATACGGTACAATGGTGTTTCTAAAAGAAGTATGTAAGTATCTTTTCTTTCGGAAAGCAGATCGACTGTATTATCTACAATGATATATTTAGCATTTAAAAAAGAGATACCGGCAAGGTAAGGGACCGAAGGGGTAATTTCACTATTGAAGCGGTCCAGACTGGATACCACGTTTCCGTTAATCAGATCCACAAAATTATAGTAGGTAGACAAAATAGCCGGTGTATAACCGCTGGTACTGAAATATTTAAAGGTAAGGGGAGAGGCAAAACTTATTTCTCCGCGTACTGGCGAATTCAGGGTAAAATCAGGCAGGATTCTTACCAGTTCTTTCTTATTAACTATTTCATTTACTATCCTGTCATATTCGGGTAAAAGTTGTGGTTTTGGGGAAAGGTAGATAAATTTTTTACCGAAAGCAAATAATTCTGCCGTTATTGCTATAAAGAGAATAATTTTTACCGGTATTGATTTTAAACGCGTCAATATCAGGCTGGTCAGGAAAGAAAGTGCAAAGACAACCATAATTAGATGTCGGACAGGAAAGCGGGTAGTTTGATAGATATTCAAAAAAAACCACAGGATAAGGTGCAGGTTAAAAGGTGAGTTTGGTCCAAGACTGATAAGGATAGCCAGTGTTATGATGATAAGTAAAGCCAATATTTTTTTATCAAATGCTTTTTTATACAAATGATAAACTATTCCCAAAAAGATGATTATTAAAGGAGTAACGCCCGCAAAATATATATATTCATGATAATTTGGCGGCGGCCCGTGGAAAGGATTGGCAGGTGTAAAATCAGACCCTAAAAATTGAGGATTTAAAAAAAGTGCCAGAGTTTGGAAAGTAGCTGATCCCAAGCTGGTCAAACCATAATCAAGTCTGGTGCCTCTTATAGTTTGCGAAATAAATTGAAAGCTGGGTAATAGATAGATAGCTGATAAACCAAATCCGAAGAAAAAAAAGACAAATATTTTGGTAAGATTATTGACGAGATTCTTTCGTGCCGGTTTAGTTAAAAAAAGATTGAAAATAGAAATAATAAGAAAAGTATAAAAAACCATATTGATAAGACCGGTAAATATCTGAAAACACAAAACTATACTTCCCCAGAAAAGAGATCGCTTTCTATTTTCAAAAATATACTCGTAAGCGGCTAAAAAAATGAAGGGAATAAGTGCTGTTGAAGTGATATAATCTATGTGTCCGGCATAGATTCTGGCAGCAAAATAGCCGTTAAAGGCGAAAATGATTGCTCCGGTTAAAGCCGAATAACTATCTGTAAATTTTTTAAGCAGATAGTACATCGATACGCCGGCGATGAATAAATGAAGGGCTGAGACAATTGAGAAATAAATATTCGAAGGAAGAAATATTGAAGATAGGGTGGTGGGATACGCAAACGCCGTATAGGGATGGGCCAAAAATGGTAGTCCGGAGAAAACATAAGGATTCCAGAATGGTATTTGGCCGGAAAACAAAGCATTCCTTAAAAATTCCCGGTAAGGATAATGAATCTGTTTTATATCTCCACTTGATAAGATCTGATTATTTTTCGGAACTAACGTCTTACCGAAAAATAGACAGGTGAGGGTAAATATGATAATTATGGGAATATACTTCATGAAAGATTTCATACGTTAGTAATTATTATACTTGATAGTATATGCTGATGAAGCTTTCTAAGTTTCTCCTACTCCTGGCCATAGGCTTTTACCTCTTCCATTTTCTTTTTTTCTGGATTTTTGAGGGAACAGATTCCTATTTTTATTGGGCTTTTGCCAATTTTATCAGAACGGGAAAGTATTTTGCACCGGCCCCGTATTATTATACAGTGCCTTCCACCATGGAGCCGCCTCTTTATAGCGTCTTTTTATATCTGGCAGGTTTTATAAAGAGAGCTGACATTGTTGTTCATCTTACCCAAATAAGCTCCATTCTTTTGTCCGCTTTTTTCATTTTTAAAATAATGAAGTATTATGTTAAGGAAAAAGTCGCAATTTTCATCAGTTCGCTTTTCCTTCTTATACCGGCTCATTTTATTTATGTATCCCATATAGTAGCAGAAACCATTGCCATATTTTATTTATCCCTTTATCTTTTCCTTGCACATCTGATCATGAACAAAGAGAAGACTTATGTGATTAAATTATTACTGGTAGTTTCGGCAGTTATGACCCTACAGCGGTATAATTTCCTGCCCCTTTTTGTTTTTGCCCTTTTTATATTTCTTTTTACAAAATATAAGCGTAAGCTTACTGATTATTTATATTTATTTGCCAGTATAAGCATTCTGTTTACCTGGGTAGTAATAAATTATAGTTTAAACGGAGCATGGGGTTTATCAAATTCGGAAGGTAAGCATCTTTATAACCGAATTCTCCATTTTGACAGATTACAGCCTGATGCCGGTAACCCGGGCTTTATAAAGTTTAAAAAGATTGTGGGTGAAAATATCGACTATTTTAAACCGTGGTGGTTTTATGAACCGCAGTTAATGGCAAAATTGGGTAGTGAAACGAAAAGCAGTCAACTTATGCAGGAAGTGGCACTGTCCGCATTCAAACGGAATCCCTGGCAATATCTTATCAACATTCCCAGATTTTTTATTTTTGCGCATAATACAAATGATATGTTTCATAACAATTTATTCCTGGTCAAAGATGACATGCTTAAAGATTGCCGCACTCTTGGTAGTATAGAGTTCTGCAGACCAATTATTCAGACAAATTTTTCGAACAAAATCTGGGATAATCTAGTTGAATTAACAGATAATTACTACCTCTATCTTTGGCGTTATGTGAATTTTTTTCTCCTTTTCCCAAGCATTTTATTTGCCGCGTTACAAAAAAATACTTTTATCAAATTCTGCAGTTTTGCTTATCTAACCTGTGTACTATTATTCATCTCTGTCGAGGCGCCACTGCCGCGATACACATACATTTTTAAACCCTTAGGCGTCATTCTTATCTCTTTCATGATCTACAAGTTTATAAAGCGGTATATTTATGCGAAAAAAGATTAAAGTCATAGTTTTAAGTGACTGGTTTTATTATTGTGCGTTAACACTTATTACCATTCTTGTTGGACAAATTCCGGTTATTTTGCACATTTTCCATACTCCCAAAGGTTATTACTATCCCTATCTGGATACCGTCGCTGCAGTAGGGGATTATTATTATCATGCACTTATCCGTTTTGGCATGGGATCTGATTGGTTAGTGAAAATACCCTATGTGATTGCTGATCATCAAGCTTCTCTTATCCAGATAATATTTGTCTGGCTGGGAAAGTTTGCTTTAGTGATAAGAGCCGGACCAGCTGAAATATTCGCTATCTCCAGAGTGATTGGGGGGATGATATATGCAGTTTCAGTTATCCTGTTTATGAAACTGATACTGGAAAAGAAACAGGCAAGATTGGCTTTTCTGTTTTTTTTATTTGCACAACCTTTTTCTTTTACAAGTATAAATAAGTTATTCAATCAGGATTTCGGCAGATGGATCTGGTTTTTTGATGAGGCTGCAAGAAGGATAAGTATTATGCCTCCCCACTATACTATTGGACGGGGTTTGGCTATTTTTTCCATCTCTTTTTATATTATTTATCTGAATAATAAAAGGTTATTGTTTCTCACCTTGATGTTTGCGTCAGCGGTTTTAGGAGGAATAATCTATCCGCCGCCAGTATTTATACTTCTTCTTAGCGTTTCTCTCACAATGATTACTTATTTAATATCTATAAGGATATCCAATTGGAAAAATCTTGCAACAAAATCAGTTATAGGATTTATATTATTTATTCTCGGTTGCCTTTTACCCCTGATAATTCTAAAAATGGAATTAGCCAAAGGGTATCCTTGGAATATGTGGAATAAAGTTGAGTTAGGATGGAATGCTTCCACTATGCATTTTGAAAGAGATTATCTTGAAATGCTCGGATTGCTGATATTATTAGTTCCTTTTTCCATTATAAAATTATTTGACAGGAAAATTCGTGATTGGAAGATTTACTTCTTATTTTATTGGGCAATTTCGGCATTTTTACTGTTTCCTTTTGCAAATCTGTTACAAGTTGGCAAGTTTCGTTTCAGTGAAGGAGCCCAAATAGTACCTATTTCCATTTTAGCTTCCTGGGGTTTCCTAACAATATCAAAGTATTCAGTTAAGTATTTTAATTCTAAAGTTACTTGTATATTACAAGTAATGATTATTTCTTTGGTTGTGATTAATTTTATTATTTTTACTATTCTCACAGTCAGAAATTATACTTTATCCTTATGGGGTTATTGGACCAATGTCTATTTCCGTCCGGTGGAGCTTTCTGCTCTTAAATATTTGCGTGAGAATACAGGTTCTGGTGCTGTTGTTCTTGCAAGTGGTAATGTTTCCAGCTATTTGCCCTCTTTTGCCAGCATTAATACAATTATTGGTCTTTCCGATTCTTACGAAAAATTTACTGATTTTGAATATGAAAAACAGAGGATCGACAGTATTTTAGCGGGTACGGCTTCAGAAAATGAAGTAAAAGAGTATGTGCAAACTAGAAAAGTTAACTATATCTATTTTGAAAAATATACTTTCGGTAAGAAAATATTGTATCCGCAATTGCTTGTTCCCTTATATGAAAATGACGGGTTTACTATCTTTCAGGTACGGAAAGATGTCTAGTATTATGGACAATAAAATGAAAAATAATATCTTACCGGTATTCTTTATCGGTATCGTTATCATGCTATTATTTGGCAATACCCTTCTTCCCAAAGCAAATACTATTATCTACGGTAGCGATTTAAGCGACCAATTCTATTTCTGGAAATCTTATTTTATCGGAAGTTTAAAAAACGGCATTGTCCCTTTTTGGAATCCATACAGTTTTTCCGGGACGCCTTTTTTGGCACATCCTTCAACGGCTGCCTTTTATCCATTCAATCTTGTATTTTTACTGTTACCTTTATCTTTTGCGTTTTCCGTCTTTCTTTACTCCCATCTGGTTTTAGCAGGTGTTGGTATGTATTGGTATATGAGGAAGAAGTCGGATGAACTATCTTCGTTAATAGCTTCCTTGGTGTTTTCTTTGTCTGGATTCTTTGCGGTGAGAATTTATGCCGGACATATTGACATTATTTCAACAGCAGTTTGGATACCGTGGGTTTTCGGTTCTGTAACTCATACAATCGAAAATTTTAATAAACAGAGATTTCTAATAGCCGTTTTTTTTACCGCTTTACAGATATTAGCCGGTTATCAAGCTATCGTAATTTTTACCTGGGAACTAACCGGTCTTTTTCTTATCTTGCATATTTTTTTTCAGTATAAAAAAGAGCAGAAAATTATTTATTCCATGAAAAAGGCCGCTATATATATCGCCATAATAATTACCTCTTATTGTTTATCTGCCATCCAAATTTTACCTACTATGGAATTTGTCGGAAGATCGATCCGTTTCCAGGGATTGCCGTACGATGCAGCTTCATGGGGATCTTATAATTTAGATACATTTAAATTATTTTTCTTCCCTTTTGCTTACGGATCTCCTTTTTGGGATAATTATTCCTATAAAGGTCCTGGACCAAATTATCTAGAATTGGCTTATTTTACCGGCCGGGTACCGATATTATTATTTGGCTTTTACTTAATAAGCCAATTGACGTATTTGTTCCGCAGAAAAAAAATCGAAAAAACGTATTTTTTTTCCCTTGCAGCTTTACTTTTTTTTGCCTTTATGGCATCGGGTAATAATTTCCCCTTGCATAAAATATTATTCGATTTGATACCTGCCTATCGGTTATTTCGTTTTCCTTCCCAACACTTAATAATAGAAGTTTTCCTTTTGGCTCTGGTTTCCGGGATTATTGCTTCCAAGATAAAGCTAATTCTTGTGAAAGTGATGATACTAATCTTGATTATTGTTGAATTATTTGGTTATGATAAAAAATTTATTAAGCTGGCTAATCTACCGATAGCAAGTACTGACAAAACATTAACTGATTTTTTAAAGACAACAGATAAAAATGTGAGAGTCTTACCGCATTTTAATGTAACTGCAGCTCTTCGGTCTGCGTTTGATTTTGAGTCAGCTTCATATTACCGGATACCAACGACCAGCGGTTATAATCCACTTATTCTCTATAACTACTATCACTTCATTGATCTGGTAAATAAATCTTCTATTTCCTCGATACCTTTCCTGAATGTAGAAATTCCGCTTATTAATCCCATGTCACCACTTCTGGATTTTTTAAACATAAGATATGTGCTTACCGATAATCGTGGTAATTTAGAGGAATATCCATCCGGTAAATATAAGATAGTAACCGCAAGAGAGAAATATAAGTTATATGAGAATATGCAGGTAACCAGCAGGTTTTTTCTGGTGAACGATGTTCAAGTATATAAATCAGCTAAAGAAGTGGAGGACCAGATTTTATTTCAGAATGCAGACCCTTCCAAGGTTATTCTATTCAATGAAAATGATTTGAATAACTTTTCACCGCCCGATTCTGCCTGTCCTCAAAACGATTTAGGTCAAGTGAAAATAGTTGACTACGCAGCCAATAAAATTGATTTGGAAGTAAATACTACATGTAACAGCTTCTTGTCTTCAAGTGAAGTTTTTTATCCGGGTTGGAAGGTTAGATTGGACGGGCAAGCTTCAGATATATATTTGAGTAATACTGCTTTTCGTTCAATTTATGTACCCAAGGGAAAGCATAAAGTAGAATTTTATTATTTCCCCTTAATTTATTATCTTGGAGGTGGTATTACTCTTATTACCTCTCTAATACTTGGAATATATTTCCGAAAAAATGAAGAATAAATTAGTGATCATTATTGGTATTTTGATTACTTTTGCCTATTTAGTCATAAATTTATTGATCATCAACGATTTCGGACTAACGTGGGATTTCCATTATCACCACTATGCCGGCTTGTATCATCTAGGACTACCGGTTCCGAAAATTTTTGATAAAGCTCCGGTGCCCTTTACGCCCCCTGATCCCAGACTTACAACAGAGGACCCCTTTGGCCCATTTACCCAAATTATCCCCACCCTTTCACATGTTTTCTTATATCAAAAATGGCACTTACTTCCGCAAGACACCGCCTATAACCTGCCGATGGTTTTTTTTGGCTCATTGGGTGTCGGAGTTATATATTTCTTTCTTTTCCAAATGTTCGGCCTTTATGAGGCAATGATTGGATCGTTATTTTTAGCATTGCTTCCGAATTATATTGGCTACCTTCACAATGACATGAAAGATATTGCCAACGCTTTTGCCTTTACTCTAGCGATATATTTATTTTGGAGATTGGTTAAAAGCAAAAAATTAACCGATCTTTTTTTGGCGGTGTCTGCATTTGCTTTTGCCTTTAATGTCAAGATTAATTCGGTCATGATTCCGGTAGTTTGTTTAATTTGGATTATTCTAATATATCTCAAGAGATTTATTGTTAAGAGGTTTAGTCTCTCATATATTATTTTATATTTTATTTTGAGTCCTCTTGCCGCCATTCTTTTATGGTGGCCGTTTTGGCGGAATCCTCTGGCAAAACTTTTAGAACTGCCTTATTTTTATTCGCATAACACCCTTAATATGCCAGTTCTTTTTATGGGGAGAATCTTTCATTCAGGAGTCAATACTCCGTGGTTTTATCCGATTGTGTATTTAGCTATAACTACACCACCGATAATCTTTTTGTCATTTTTAGTTGGCTTGATGATCAGTGTTTTTTACGTAATTAATTTCTATCATAAAAGTAACGAAATGAATAAGACAAATTATTATCTTCTTTTATTGATCTGGTTTTTTGTCCCATTATTCAGGTATTTAAGCCCCAAAGCAGGAGCGATTGACGGCGTGCGGCATTTTATGGAAGCAGTCTATCCAATGTCAGCCATCGGAGCAATCGGGTGGGTGGCAATGATTAGATGGTTGCGTAACAGACTGGCAAAAACAGCGATCGTAATTTTACATGTCATTGTGATAATAGGTTTAATAAAAAATATCGTAATTTTTCACCCCTATCAGACCAGCTATTTTAGTCCGTTAATCGGAGGAATTTCTGGAGCACAGGGTAAATTTGATATTGATTTCTGGGGCACACCGCAAAAAGAAGCCATGATTTGGTTAAATAAAAATGCGCCGCAAAATTCGTTTGTAAATGTAGTCATGGCTCAGAGTTCAGCGGCCGTATATGCAAGGAGCGATCTTCTTAATAACCTCAACACAAAAGATATCTGGACTAGTGATTATGTGGTACTTTTGAATAAGCAATCCTTTTTTAATCTTTATCCCGTCAGTGAATATCTCAACTTGAGAATTAAAGAAAAAAAGAATGTATATACCAAAAAAATTGATAGTGTTCCGCTAGTATGGGTTTTCAAGAATTAATCAATAACTTACAAAAAAACGCAAGGTAATCAATTAAAGTTTTTATTTTCCCCATCTTGCTTTTACCCCATTTTCTGGGGACATAATTGATAGGAACTTCAACAATTGAATAGCGAGATTTTTGAGCCAGAAGAATAAATTCCATATAAAACGGATAACCTTTCTCTTTCACTTTTAGTCCAATATTAGCTATTACTTCTTTTTTAATTAACCTGTATCCAGACGTTTTATCTTTAATTGTTATGCCTAATAATATATTGATAACTTGGTTTACGAATTGACTTCCTATTCTTTTCCACCATCTTTTATCATAGAAATTACCTCCCTTGATAAATCGGGACCCTATGACGATATCGGCATTGGTTTTTTGAAGCGCATGGAAAAATTTCTCCAATTCCTCCGGCTGATGATTGAGGTCGGCGTCGAGAGTTAAGACATGTGTCCATTTTTTTGGAACCTTTAAGAACCCGGTTCTATAAGCTTTTCCTATTCCCAGAGCATTAGGGAAATATTGGAAACCTATTTGCGGATAACTTTTTTGAATTATTTTAAGTATTTCAATACTCTTAACATCTCCCTGAAGAATAAAAAGAATTTTGTAATCAATTTTTTTCCTTTTCAAAACCGAGTTCAACCGCAGGCATAATTCCTTGAGATTCCCGCTCTCGTTATATGAGGGAATCAGACAGAATAATTTCATAAAAATTTTATATCATAATTTACACTATTATGCTAATATATTGCTCATAAATGAATATAGCCTTTATATCTTATTGGTCCTGTCCGTTGACGCCTTTAGGAGTACTAACCGCGGGAGGAATGAATGTTTATGAGTTAAATTTGGCTAACAGTCTGGATAAGTCAGGGCATAAAGTTGATATTTTCACCCGCACTCATAAGCAAAAAGACGAAATAAGCATTTCCGTACATAAAGATGTCAGAGTAATTCATTTACCATCTTTAAATAATGATGATCATTATTTGGCTGCCCAATCTTTCTTTAATCGAATGCTGGAGTTTATAGAGAAGAATTCTCTATCTTACCAGGTAATTCATGCCCATTATTTTTTTTCAGGGTTAGTCGGGATAAAACTAAAGAAAAGTTTACGTATCCCTATGGTACAAACTTTTCATACGCTGGGAATTATGAAGAAACTATATGGAAAGGTAATCGATGAAAAACGGATAAAGGCAGAGAAAGAGATTATCAAAAAAGCAGATGGAATAATTGCTGCAACTGCTCTGGAGGTAAAGGATCTGCTAAAACATTACAGTGCCAAAAAAGATAAAATCTTTGAAATAAGCCCAGGCGTAGATCATCGTGTTTTTAAAAAACTTAACATAAAGACATCCCGCACTAAGCTCCATTTACCGTTAAATAAAAAAATCATACTTTTTGTCGGAAGGATAGATCCGATAAAAGGGATAAATTTGTTGATAGAAGCTGTTTCCATACTTTCAAAAAAATACCCTTCTTTTGAGAATAATTTTTATGTCTTGCTGATCGGTGGAGATATTAACAGCCGTAAATTTTGGCTTGATAGGGAAGTAAGAAAAATCTCACAACTTATTTTAGACAAAAAATTAGAGTGTTGTGTGAAGTTTATCGGTAGCCGGCCTCATTATCTGCTTCCCTATTATTATTCGGCCGCTAACGTAATGGTTATGCCTTCGGTTTATGAATCATTCGGTTTGGTGGTGCTGGAATCCATGGCTTGCGGCAGTGCGATTGTGGCTTCAAAGGTAGGAGGATTGGCATATTTGGTTAAAGATAACTTTAACGGAAGATTATTTAAAAGCAATAATGTCATGAGTTTGAGTACGATTTTATGGGAACTGTTGAATGACAAGAAACAAAGAGAGAGTCTGGGAAGGATGGCTGAAAAATCGAGTCAAAAATTTTGCTGGGCTAAACAAGCGTTAAAGATCGTTAAAGTTTATAATAAACTTATATGAAGCCCACGAGTATATATTTTATCCGGCACGGAGAGGTTCATAATCCAAAGGCAATACTTTATGGAAGGTTACCTAACTTTCCTTTATCCACTAAGGGTAGAGAAAGGATAAATGAAGTCGCTGATTATTTTATTAATAAGGGAGTAAATCAGATCTATACAAGTCCGATGCTTAGAGCACGCCAGACGGCTCAAATAATCGGAAGTAAACTCAAGTTGCGACCTAAAGTAAATCATCTTTTAAACGAAGTAAAGTTGATTTTTGGCGGGATTCCAATATCAGAATATCACTCCAAAATACAGTCAAAACTGTATGATGAGGAGTATCTGAAAAAAGGACAGGAAAGTGTAGAACGCATCGCAGACCGTATGATGAGGTTTTGTAAAATGATAAAAAAGAAATATACGGGCGAAACATTAATAGTAGTTTCCCATGGTGATCCGATTTTGATTCTTCAGTCCGCAATCCTGAAGAGAAAATTCACCTGGGAATACAAAAGAGACAACTATTTGAAAACCGGATACTGGATAAAGGTTCTATTCGAAGAAGATAAATGGAAAATAATATAGAAGATATGGGACAGAAAAATCGATTCAAGTATATATTCATCAGTTTAGTCTGTGGTTTGCTTTTTCTTATACTAGGCATCGTGGTTAAACAAAATTATATTCGAGGTTTTGACTTATCCAGTATGGTAAGTCTACAAAGTCTTATAAGTCGTAAACTTGACTTGCCGTTTTCATATTTGACGCTGTTAGGTTCCACAGAGGTCACAATTTTAATATTAGCCATCTTATTTTGTTGGCAGTTATTTAAGCGTCGCCGGGTATTTTGGGGATTATTTCTCTTTATATATATCTATATATTTGAAATAGCCGGAAAACTCTATATCTATCAACCTTCGCCCCCAAATTATTTTCATCGTTATAATCTAGGGTTTCATTTTCCAAGCAGTTTTTTCGTTCATACAGATTATTCGTACCCTTCCGGTCACATGGCCAGAACTACTTTTTTAATTGTCTTGCTTGTATTTTTTATCTGGAAGAATAAAAACGAAAACAAAAAACCTTTTTTTCTAATTCTGTTATTTTTATATTTTATTATGACTTTCATAAGCAGAATTTATTTAGGTGAGCATTGGATGTCTGACGTAATAGGCGGATCAATTTTAGGAATAAGTATTGCCAGTTTATCCATTGGATTATTATGAAAAAAGATTTAAAGACTATTTTAATCACTAAGCAGATTTATGCTTTTGTAAAACAATATACTCAAATGGAGATTAATGGTAAAAAAGTGCATTGTCCTTATTGGATGAATAAGATTACGGCGGAGAGAAAAATCATAAGAGGTTTTCAAGATGGTAAAGGGAAGGCCGAGGATATTAAAAACGAGATTGCCAAACTGCTAGTACAGACTAATAAAGTTACCCCCCCCCAATTATTAATAAGGAAATTATCTAAAAGTAAACGGATTGGTATTGACTGTTCCGGCTTTGTGTATCGGGTCTTAGAGGAATTAGTCAGATTAAAATATCAGGGGACTAATCTCAACAGTCTTGAGGATTTATTTACAGGCGGAGTTACCAGAACAAATGCTGACAGACTGACGAGTTACGAATTTAGCGTTCCCATCAAGAAGGTTGCGCAGATACGATTAGGAGATATGATACGACTGCAAAAAGGAAGACATATTGCTCTAATTCTAGAGGTTAAAAAAAAGGAAATAATTTATTGTCACGCTTCGCAACAATCAACAAAAATAAAAGGAGCCCATTTAAGCAAGATCATAATTAAAAACGTCAATGATTCAATTGATAAACAAGTTTGGCCAGAGAAAGCAAGCAGTGGAGATAATTACGGCCAAAAATATTTAAATACTAAAGAAGGAGATGGTATTTTTAGACTCAAAATATTTACTTAATATGAATAAATTATTAAAGCAACTGAAGGGTAAAAAGATACATATCGTAGGTGTAACCGGGGCAGAGGGAAGTAATATTTTGCGTTTTTTGATCAAGAATAATATTACAGGAATTATTACCCATGATTTTGTAAACAAGAATTCGATAGAAAAAAGTTTTAAATTATGGCATAAAGGGAAGAAAACCCAAGAGAGAAAACAGATGTTTAAGATATTTTCTTTAGATTTAGCAAAGACCGATCGTCGTTTGGGTAGTGATTACTTAAAAGACATACACTCTGCCGAAATAATTTTTGTTCCTCAATCCTGGCGGCTTTATAAGAAACAAAATCAGTCTTTATGGAAGGCAAAAGAAAAAGGAATACCTTTTTATTCTTTAACCAGAATTTATTTAGACTACGCTGATGCTCAAATTATAGGAGTAACGGGAACCGTAGGAAAGGGGAGTGTCGCTAATTTACTCGTACAGTTACTAAAACACGCCTCAAGACGCGTTTATTTTGCCGGAAATGAAACCTGGATGGAGCAGAGTGCAGATAAACTTGACCAGATGAATAAAAAAGATGTTCTGGTTTTGGAAATATCTCATCGACAACTCCAGGACGGTTATAGCCGGGCTCCTGGCATAGTTGTCGTAACCAATATTTACCCAAATCATCTTGATGAAGTGAGTTGGGAGGAATATCAAAGATTAAAACTTGATTTACTTAAAGCCCAAAATAAGTCTGATTATTGTGTATTGAACTATGATATACCTCAGTTAAGAAATATAGCCTCATCTTTAAAACAAAATGTGACCTTTTTTAGCAAAAAAGATATCTCTATGAATACAAAAAGTGTACAAAAAATATTTAATTTCGTTATGAACACTAAAAGTTATCATTATCAAGAAAATTTATTGGCGGCATGTTCTACTGCTTTTATTTTTGGATTAAATACAGAGATTATAAAAAATCTAATTCCAACTCTTGTTCCTTTAGGGGCCCGCTTGGAATTTGTCAGTAAAATTTCTGGAATTTCTTTTTATAATGATATAAAAAGTACTACACCTTGGTCAACAATAGCCGCTTTAAATAAGTTTTCAAATAAATCTGTAATATTAATATGCGGAGGGAAAAATAAAAATATCGCTTATAATGAATTAGCTAAGTATGTAAATACAATTGTAAAGAAAGCTATATTCTTAAAAAGTCAGTTAAGTACAATCCTAAAAAACTTATTACCTCAAGATAAATGGTTTGAAGCTGTTAATTTAGAACAAGCAATAAAATATGCTTACGATATCGCAAAACAAGGTGATAATGTAATAGTTTCTCCGGCGGCTGGGTTTTTTTACACAGACTTTATCAAAGGAAAAAGATCGATAAAAAAAATACTTACTTCTCTTCCTCTAAAGAAGCAAGTTTGAGAGGATTAAGGGATATAATTTCAAATTCTGTAGCACAGGCTTTACACTCAATTATTTTTCCTTCAAAAGCAGGATTTGTAACAGGCTGTGCCGTATCACATTCTGGACAGATTACAGTGAATTCTGAAACATCATGTTCTTCTCCATTTTTTTGCATCGTGTCCATATCAGGAATATAATTAAACCATATTTTTTATGATAAGACAACAATTTTACACGTATGGAGTAGGTAATACCAGACTGGTAGAACATAAAGGTATCTATTTCAAGTGCGAATTTGAGAATCCGACCGGATCAGTGAAAGACAGGGGTATTTCGGTTCAGATATCAAAATTATTAGAGATGGGAGTAAGAAGCGCGGTTATTTCTTCTTCAGGTAATGCGGCCATATCAGCGGCAAAATATTGTAGGGAAGCCAATATCAAACTGACTGTTTTTATATCGCCAAAACTCAAAGCATCTAAAAAATCAGTGTTGGAGAAATTAGATTGTACTCTTATCGTTAGCCCAAAACCAATCAGTAGCGCATTCCGCTGCGCTCAAAAAACCGGAGCGTATAACTTACGTCAATCAAAAGATGAGAATGCGGTGGCAGGTTATGAAGCTTTAGGGTTAGAGCTTATCAGGCAGAATCAGGAAATAGACGCGGTTTTTATTCCTGCCAGTAGCTGCACTACTTTTGTAGGAGTGTATAGAGGATTTCAAAAGGGTAAAAAAAAACCTGCTTTTCATGCAGTTCAGACGGAAGCAATTCATCCTGTTGCCTCACAGTTTGATAAAAGTTTTACTTCAAGAAAAGAAAGTATTGCCGATGCTATCGTAGCTAGAATAACTTCAAGAGCAGATGAAGCCGTAAAAATAATAAAACAATCAGGAGGATACGGTTGGGTAGTAAGTGATAAAGAAATCAGTGGAGCTTGGGAAGAATTAGCGAAATTTAAATTGACCTGTTCTTACGAAGGAGCAATGAGTCTATCTGCATATCAAAAAGCGATTAAAAATGGATACCGATACAAAACACCAGTTTGTATTTTGACAGGAAAATATTATGAATGAAAATTGGTGGAATAAGTTCTCTAAAGACGAGATTTTTTTCGTATCTCCAGATGTAAAAAGGGGTATCGGTCTTGTTGAGGTGTTACCCAACTACCATTTGATATGTACTTATGATGATCCTGTAATTGCGATATTACGTAAAAATGGAGCAAAGATCTTTTGCCTCGAAGAAAAAATTTATGACGAGGCTTATCGGTTCAATAACTCCGGGAAACTTTTAGAACATCCACAGGTCGTTTCGTATATAAGATCCCAAGCTAAGAGTAGGCCCCAAATAATGTTTTTCAAGCCATCTCTCAAATTAGAGACGGTGATCAGAGATCTTGGTTTCGGCAGAATTGGGAATAGTTATAGCTTAAATGAGGAGTTTGAAAATAAATTTAAATTTTTCGAATTGGTCAAACAAAATTTCCCCGCCTACTCTATTCCAGGTGAAATCGGAGGAATAGACAAATTAACATTTAGTGGTCTGGTAAAAAAATACTCGGTTCCATTTATTATACAGTTTGCCAGGGGCTGGGCAGGAAAAACTACTTATCTTATTAAAGAAGAAAAGGATTTTAATCGTCTTAAAGAGCAATATACTCATATGGTGGTTAAGGTGAATAAATTTATAAGAGGCTATACGGTCTTAAACAATGCTTGTATTTATGAAGATAAAGTTTTAATAAGTTCCGAAGCTTACCAAATCAGCGGAGTAGAAAAATTATGTAAAAAAGAAACAGTTACCTGTGGGAGACAATGGCCGGCAAAAAAATTAAGTAAAAATCAAAAGAATAAAATCCATGAGATAACAAGGAGAGTAGGAGAATTGATGAAAAATTGCGGGTACAGGGGCTATTTTGGACTGGATTTTCAGATTAATGAAGCCACTGAAAAGGTATACTTATCGGAAAATAATGCCCGGCTTACCGCCTCAACTCAATTTTGGACAAGACTTGAGATAGATCAGTCAGTAGTCCCGTTACTTGGATATCATCTGGCAACTTTTTTAGGCAGAAGAATTTCCCCAAATTATATCACCGATATTAGTATTTGCGGATCACAGCTGATTTTGCGGAATCGGTTCAGATTGCCGGATATACTGCAAAAAAACGATTTTGGAGTATTTGGAATAACAAAGGATCAGAAACCCGTTCTTCATAACAAGAAGTATTATCCTGAAAAATTACATCGCGATGAGTTTATCTATATGAAAAAGTTTCACGAGGAAGGTCAAATCTACGATTCTGAATTTGGAAGAATTGAAAGTAAAATGGAAGTTTTGGAAAGACCGGCAGTTTTAAAGCAATGGGTTAAAGATTTGCTTTTATAGACCTCTTAATATCGCAAAAATCATAAAAAGCGCTGAGATACCCATAAAAAAGAAAGTTACCCAGGCAATTTTTTTATAGAGAGGTTTTGTTTTAAAATGACCAACTATTCTTTCATCATCTGCCAGTTTTATAATGACGGCAATTAAAGGTACCGCAACAATTCCATTGATAATAGCCGTATAAAACAAGGCTTTTATAGGATTGATACCGACTAAATTCATCAGGGCGCCTACTAAAGTAGATAGTCCTATGATTGCATAAAAAGCTTTAGCCTCGGTCAATTTTTTGGCTAAACCTTCTTTAAAACCAAAACTCTCTGCAATTGCATAAGCGACCGATCCTGCCAGTATCGGAACCGATTGGAGCCCGATACCAATGATGCCGAACATAAAAAGCAGGTAAGCAAAATCACCAGCTAAAGGCTGAAGGGCAAGAGCTACCTGTTGAGGAGTTTCGATATCAGTAATACCGTTTTGATGAAGAGTAGCCGTAGTAGTCAGGATAATAAAAAAAGCGATAAGTTGAGAGAAAAACATGCCTGCGAAAGTATCTTTTTGCATGTGGTGAATTTCCGCCTCAATTACTTTGGGAGATTCGTCAAACTCAGCTATTTTACCGTCCTTTATTGCTTCTTCAACCTCTTCGGAAGTTTGCCAGAAAAAAAGATAAGGGGAAATAGTAGTACCCATAAACCCGACCAGAGTCATAAGATATGTTAAATCAAAATGGATATGGGGGATCAGGGTATATATGCCTACTTCCAGCCAGTTCTGTTTAGTTAAAAAGGCGGTCAGTCCGTAGACCAAAAGTGATAAGCCCATCCATTTGAGATAACGCGAATACTTATCGTAGGGAACAAATATTTCCATGCCTACGGTAAAAATTGTTACAAAAAAAAGCCAAAACAGGAAAGGTAAACCCAGAATCATTTGAATAGAGGCTGCCATAATACCCAAATCCGCACCGATATTTATGGTATTGGCTATTAACAGAAGAAGGGTGGCGGAAATTAGAAGTTTTTTGGAATAATATTTTTTAATTACTCCGGAAAGACCCATTCCCGATACCATTCCGATACGGCCGCACATTTCTTGAATAGCCGTCATCATCGGTATCGTAAATAATGATAAAAAGTTTAGCTGATAGCCAAAACGTGCGCCGACTATGGAATAAGTAGCAATACCGGAAGGATCATCATCGGCTGCTCCGGTGATAAATCCCGGACCCAGACGGCTAAATTTATATCTAAGTAAGCGGATAAATTTAAACATTATTTGATACTATCAGTCTACTCCCGTATTTCCCAGAATTTCAAGTGCGAAAAAATATTTTACAAAATTGACTCAAATATGAGAAAATAGTTGCCTATGGATCTATTACAGCAAAGATTTGATGATTTAACCCGGAAACTTAGAATTGAGGAAAAAAAGCAGAAAATCAGACAAATTGAAGAAGAATCAGGTAATCCCGGATTCTGGCAGGATAGGGAAAATTCGGCTCTGAAAATGAAGGAGTTAAGTTTTTTATCCAAACAGATCAAAATATTT
>Ga0155721_107_pt5 | contig 19550 bp, 17 predicted proteins | sample RifCSPlowO2_01_FD_107377 | JGI IMG/M metagenome (GOLD analysis project Ga0155721, IMG submission 107377) | Candidatus Gottesmanbacteria bacterium RIFCSPLOWO2_01_FULL_39_12b
TTGGCGGTGGTTCTTCTAAACCGGAAAGCAGACCAATTGATAAGGGATAAAGACCTGACATAACGGCAGTGGTTAAGGAGTTGTGTAGCGGCAATACTGGTCAGAAGATCAGAGTCCCAGATTTCACCCTTTTCCCAAATTGGATAAGCCAAAACAGCTCCCTGATGCGGTGTACCGATCGTTATGAGTGAGTCTACTTTTGAAGAATCCGGATTTTGGGCCAGATAACTTCTGGCGACTAATCCGCCAAAACTATGGCCGATGATTTTAACTTTGGTGCCAACCGGTTTATTCGTCAGCAAATCATTAAGATAGTTTTTGAAGTCAGTGGCCTGTTGGTCAAGCGTTTGGCGCCAGTCATAGGTATAGAGGAAAACATCCTCGTTGAGTTTGAGGCGCGCGTTTTGGGTAAGGGTGGAAATAAGCGGTTGGTATAGCGAAACATACGGTGCTAATTCCCATTGACCGGAGGTAACCTGGCTGCAGGTAAAAATATCCCGAGCGTTCCAGGAGGCACCCATGCCGGGGATGATGACTATGGGAGAAAATAAAGAGCTTGTCGGTGTAGGCGTGGCCGTAGGAGATAACGTGGGTGTTGGTGTAATTGTAGGTGAAGGAGTTAGAGTTATTATTGGTGTAGGGGTTAGTGAGGGAGTGGGGGAGGGGGATGGGGTAATACTTATAATACCCGTTGGAATTATAACAGGAGGTAAGTCGTCACTACTAGCGAGGCCTATATTATAATGATCCGGATTCACACCAGTATAAAAGAGATAATATTTATTATTCTTTTCGAGTATAAATGGATCTAGTAGTCTGATATTATCAAATGAAGATAAAGGATCAGGAGTTAATACGGGTTTAGTTTTATTTTTTGACCAATGAATTCCGTTAACAGAAGTAGCGCTAAAAATGTTTTTATCTCCGTCATAGAACATATAGTAAATATCATTTTTAAATATTATGGAAGGACTATTAATGTTTCGACCCTCCCATGATATTTCTGGTTCTAATACTCGTGTTATATTGGTCCACGTGATTCCATTAGAGGATTCTGCGTAGAGAATTGACCAATAGTCATTATTATTCCGTCCACCAAACCACATTTGATATTTATTAATATCATTTCTATATAACACTGAGGGTCCTACAGCTGAATTTATGTTAGTCGGAAGCGGTAGATCGAGTGGTATAGAAGTATTCCAATTTTTACCATCTTGTGATGTAGAATAGTGTAGTTTAAATATATAATTTGGAGGGCCAAAAGTATTTTTAAACCACATCTTATAAATAGAACTATTATTATTTTTTTCAACAATAACTGATGGATCATCAACACCCCAATCGTTCATGCTGATAAATCCCTGGTTTAGAATTGGATTAAATGGATATTTTTCAAGCACGATTTCACCAGATATGTTGCTTGATATACTTGCATAACCAATTGCTCTTTGCATATTGTGATTTTGTCCTCCATAAAAAATTGTACCTATTTGATCAGTCCAAATAACATATGGCATATGAACAAAAGATTCATCCCATATTCCTTGGGATCCTACAGAAAGAATTGGATTATTTGTATATTTTGTAAAATCAGCTATAACATTTTGAGGGATAATAAGAAGACAAAGGAAAATAATAATGAAGTATAATAGACATGTAAATATTTTCATTTACCAAGCTAAAAAGTATCTATTTTAGATTAAAACTAAAATTTATATATGTCAATAACTCAAAAAAAGAAAAGCATTTCTGTTGTAATTAACACATATAACGAAGAAGAAAATATCAAACAATGTTTAAATAAGCTTACTTGGGTAGATGAAATTATAATTGTTGATATGCATTCTAGCGATAAAACAGTTGATAATGCTAAAAAATATACCGATAAGATATTTTTTTCAAAAAAATATCCATATGTTGAACCTGTTAGGAATTTTTCAATCAGCAAGGCAACAAAGGACTGGATTCTTATAGTAGATGCAGACGAAAGTTTTTCTGATCTTAAAGGGTATAAAATTAGAAATCTAATACAAAATACTGAAGTCGATGGATACTTATTTCCACGTCGTGCATATATAAATAATAATTGTTATCTTAAACACGGATATTTTTATCCAGATTATCAACTAAGGTTATTTAAAAATAATGGAAAGTTTAAATATTCCGAATCAGTTCACAGACAGCCAGATTCACGAGATTTAAAAACAAAGCGAATAAACTCAATAGAAATTTTTCATAACTCAAGCCATGGTAAATATGATTCTTTTTTTCATTTTTTTAGATTTATTCATTATATTATTCCAGATGCAATAGAACAAAGTAAGTTAAATATCAATACATTATATTTATTATGGTTAATTCCGCTAGATTTAGTAAGACACATTTATAGATCTTTTATCAAACTTAGCGGTTATCTAGATGGATATGCTGGGTTTAGAGCTGCAGTCATATATTCACTGTATAAAACTATTGTAAATATATGCGCAGTATTTATTAGGTTGAGTAGTAATACCAATGAATATAGCTATCGTCCATAAGACGAAAGGACGAAAAATTAATTATCGAGAATTTCTACTGTTTTTAGATTAATCTTTGCTCCAAATGTAGAAAGAAGTTTTTTTAGTCGAGAGATTGTATACTCTTGAGGTGGCGCTTTATTGAAAGCAAGAAAGCCAAGAGAAAGAGGAATTTTCTCTTTTCCAAAACAATATCTAAAAATGTAAAACTTCCGGAAACCGCTTTCGGAAAGAAGAGAAACGATTGTTTTTTGATCGAAAAGCGATTTATGAAGTTGTTGCAACCACCAGTCGGGATACTGCTCGGGATCTCCATGGGTATATCTGTAGACATTATATAGATCAAATTTTTCAGAGACAATTCCTTCTTCTCTTTTTAGATAAGCTTGTGCAACTCGCTTAAAATCAGGGATACCTACAATTACTATTTTCCCTTCCGGTTTTAGAATTCTTAGTGCACTTTTTAAAAAAGCAATGTTTTGTTTACGATAGAGGTGTTCAAAAAAAGCACTCGCAAATATGACGGAAAAGGTGCAAGAGGGAAAGATATCTAAATTTGCACAGTCATGTATGATATCTGTCGCTTTTGTTGCACGAAAATCTACATTTAGGTAGTTTGGCATTCTTACATCACCACATCCGATGTGCAGTTTATCAAAGTCTGCCATAAGGTTTTGAAAAAGAAATGATTTATTTATGGCACAACAGAACAAGTAGTATAAAAAGAGAATACGTTTTTTTGTTTTTGAAACGGTCTTTCTCAGTTCTGGAGGCAAAATTGGTTTAAAAAACAGGGAAGGATTCACTTTGCTATAATTATAAATCAAACATATGAAAATTGCAGTTGTCCATAATTTGCCTGCCGGGGGGCAGAAACGGGCTTTGGATGAGCAGGTAAAAAGGTTATCAAAGCTACATAAAGTAGATTTATTTACGCCATCCGATTTCGGCTATCAGTATCCTCTGCATTTTCCACAAAGCGTTATTTCAATTTATTTTTCCCTGCCGAAAGTTTACAGACAAATTGCAGAAAAAATTAACCGGGGAAAATATGATGTGGTGTACGTCAACCCTTGTTTTCTCACCCAGGCCCCTTTTGTTTTACGCTTTCTTAAAATGCCGTCAGTTTACTATTGCCCGGAACCAAAAAGGGAATTTTATGAATACATTCCTCGAAAAAGCAATTTCTGGACGTACTATGCGACTTTACCTTTTCGTTACCCTATCAAGTATATAGATTACGAAAACACGATTCATGCTGCAAAGATAGTGACAAATTCAGTTTATTCTAAAGGACTGATAAAGAGGATTTACGGAAAGATTGCTTACGTTAATTATCCGGGAGTAGATACTGAATTATTCAGACCCTATTTAAATTCCGTGTCTTTGTCGCCTTCTATTTTGACGGTAGGAGATATTTCACTTCATAAAGGCCATGATTTTATTATTAGGTCATTGAGTCTGATTCAGAAGAATATCAGGCCGGATTTGATTATTGTCGGACATGGCGGGAGTGAAAAAGGATATATCAAAAGACTGGCCGCGTCTTTGGGAGTGAATATCAAATTATACGAAGATGTAACAGATAAGGAGCTTGTAGATATATATAATAAGGTACGGGTTTTCGTTTACGCGTCGCATAACGAACCATTCGGGATGGTACTGCTTGAGGCTCTAGCCTGCGGACTTCCGGTTGTGGCAGTTGACGAGGGAGGAATAAAAGAGATAGTAAGAGATAGCTCGTTGGGGATTCTGACAAAAAGAAATTTAGAGGATTTTAAGAAAGCTATGACAAGATATCTTAAAAAGGGTCAGACCTTAAAAGATTCAAGGTCTGACCCTGAGAGAACTGAGAGGATAAAACGGAGAGAATACGTGCTAAAAAATTGGGGTTGGGAGAAATCCGTTAAAGAGTTGGAGGAATACTTGAATTGAATACTCACATGAAAAAGATTTTTCTCGTAATTTTAAACTTTAACGGAAAAGAAGATACTGTCAAATGCTTAAAAACGATTCACCTGCTTGAAGATAAAAGTTATTACCTGAATACTCTGATTGTTGACAACGGTTCAAGAACGGACGAGATTACGGGTTTGAAATCATTTCTAAATGATCCGGTAAACAAAAAAAATTTTCACTTTAAAAATATCCTGCTTATAGAAAACCAAAAAAATTTGGGTTTTGCCGCAGGTAATAATGTAGGAATCAGATACGCGCTAAATCACGAAGCAGAATATGTGTTGCTTTTGAATAACGACACAAAAGTAGAGATGAATTTCTTAAAAAACCTGGTCATCTTGGATCTGCCCCTATCAAGTCCCATAGTCAAGTTTAGAGAGTTTAAGGATAAACCGAAGTTGATTTTTGATCTTGGAGGATATGTCAATTGGTGGACTGGCAGGACGTATCACCTGAATGCATATTTAGATGAGATTAAACGATTCAAGTCGGATAAATATCTTGAAGTCGACTATGTGGCCGGATGCTGTATGTTGGTAAAAAAAGAAGTTTTTGAAAGAATCGGACTTTTAGACCAAAAGTATTTTATCTATTTTGAGGATGTAGACTTTTGTGTGACTGCCAAAAAGTATGGTTATAAGGTAGCAGTTGATCCCAAAGGCGAAATATACCATAAACTTGGAGGTTCGATGGATAGGTGGTCGAACAGGGCAATATTTCATAATTTGCTGGGTAATTTCATCTTTATTACCAAGCATATGGGTTTAAGGAGAATCACTGGGTACACATATTTACTTTTATTAACCTTAAAAATAATAAGGGACAGAATAGGGGATAAGGCTAACCATGATTGGAAAGGAGCGCCGCATAATTTTCATGAATGAAGATTTAATTTCGGCAGTCGTATTGACTAAGAATGAAGAAGTGAACATAGAGAAGTGTCTTAATTCTCTGTTGTGGTGTGATGAGATAATTGTGGTGGACGATTATTCGAAGGACGAAACCTTAAATAGAATCAAGAATCTAGAATTAAGAATAAAGAACATAGCGATAAAAATATATGAAAGAAAATTAGGTGGAGATTTTAGCGGGCAGAGAAATTTCGGACTGGAGAAATCAAATGGGAAATGGGTATTATTTGTAGATGCGGATGAAATAATTTCAAAGGAGTTGTCTTCTGAAGTTAAATCACAAATCTCAGGTCTGAAAACTGAAACCCCCGTTGGTTTTTTTATCAAAAGAAAAGACTATTTTTTGGGTAACTGGCTAAATTATGGAGAAACTAATAGTATCAAACTATTAAGATTGGGTAGAAAGGGTGCCGGCAAGTGGATAGATAGAGTACACGAAATATGGGATATAAAAGGAGTTGTGGGGGAGTTAAAAAACCCAATACTCCATTTTCCCCATAGTTCAATTTCTCAGTTTATTAAAAAAATTGACTTGTATACAGATATAGTCGCACAATCTTGGAAAGAGGAGGGGAAAAAATTAAGCTGGCTGGAAATTTTGATATTCCCATTAACCAAGTTTCTGCAGAACTATTTTCTAAGACTAGGTTTCCTGGATGGTGTGCCCGGACTGATTATGGCTTTAATGATGAGTTTTCACTCGTTTTTAGCCCGGGCTAAATATTGGTTAAAGAGCACTTGACTTATGATAAGAGCCAAGATATTACGTATACTTTTATTCCTCAGTTTTACCACTTTGGTAATTGGTCCTTTGGGAATGATACCGATCGATATTCCAGGCGTCAATATTTATCTGGCTGATATAGTGCTCTTACTCATGATCGTAGTTTGGATCATGAATATTTTTCCTTTAATAAATCTCCTAAAAAAAGAAGGAATATTATTTTCAGTCTTACCTTTTATGAGTATTGCCCTTTTTTCTCTAATCTTTTCCCCGATCATTTTGACATTACAAGAAAAAGCCATTGCTTTTCTTTATTTTATTCGTTTTGTCTGTTATTTTTTCTACTACATAACGGTAGTCTATCTTTTAAAACTAAAGATACTTAAAAAGTCAGAAATAATTCATGGTTTAACTATCTCAGGGCTCTTATTAGCAACATTTGGTTGGCTACAATATTTTTTTTATCCGGATTTGAGAAATCTTTTTTATCTAGGTTGGGATCCGCATTATAAAAGAATTTTTGGAAGCTATTTAGACGCAAATTATTTAGGAATCATCTTGACCCTGACGCTCACTCTTCTTTTTATTAAGTATAAGTCGAAGGCAGGAATCTGGTTGGCAAGATTTGGAATATTTCTAACTCTAATGTTTACCTATTCACGAAGCAGTTATTTAGCTTTAACGGTCGCCGGAATTATTTACCTATTTGCAAAAGGTAAAGTTAATCTTCTCAAATACTTAATTTTAGTGATATTTGTTTCCGCTCTTATTTTACCCAGACCATCAGGTGAAAGCGTAAAGCTGGAGCGGGTTTTCAGCCTTGAGCAAAGATTAATTAATTGGGAACAGGGTTTCAGAATTTTGAGTCAGTATCCATTGGTCGGTATCGGTTTTAATACGGTTCGATTTGCCAAGTTTCAATATGGTTACCTGGAATCGGATTATATGACAAATCATGCGGGGGCGGGATTTGATAATAGTTTTTTATTCGTCGGGGTAACAACGGGATTGATTGGATTGGCAGGGTTTATTTATTTCTTAGGTAAAATATATCAGCGTGGTGGATTGCTTACAAAAATTACTCTTGGTTCCATTATTGTCCATAGCTTGTTTCTGAACACTCTATTTTGGCCCTGGGTGTTGCAATGGCTGATGTTAATTACGGCAATTGATGTTAAGGATGATAAATAACCTTACGCTCTAAGGTGGTTTGGTTTCCGGCGTTATCATAAGCAATTATTTTAAAGTTATTGTCCCCTTCCGATAAAGTTACCGGATATGAAAATTTACCCTCCTGATCAACGATTGCCTGATGATCGTTAATACTGACTTTATTTCCTTTATCTGTTATTCCTGTTATGGAAATATTTTTTTTATCAGAATAAAAATTCTCCCCTTCGGAAGGTTCTTCTATCTCAAGTTTTGGTGCTGCTTTTATATACTCAACAATTAATGCAGAAGAGGGACTGCTTTGCTTGTCGTCCTTAATCGTTATAGCCTTGATGGAATTTGTACCTTCAGACAGAGAAATATTAGAAACTATAAACTTACCTTCTTTATCCGCCGGCACTTTGGCAAATACTTCATCGTTAACTATAATTTTTACGGTCGTTTCTTTTTCCCCAAATCCGGAAACGTTAATTTTGGCCGTATTAGTGGCTTCAAAGGTTGGATCAAGGATCGGAGGAAATAAGATCGTTGATTCTTTTGTCTCGGTTGTAGAATTATTTTTACCCATTGATGAAGTAAATAAAATAAATTTGGCAAATAACGGTAATCCTATATAGATAAGGAAAAAAATAGAGGCTAAAAAAAAGCCAAAGGAAAAGAGAAGTTTTTTAAACAGTTTTTTTTCTTCTGTCCGTAAACGGTGCGACGAAATAGTCATATTCTGAGCTCGTTTATAACTTAGCCCGAACCTATTATATACAAAAATACGGAAACGGTAAATCCTCGCTTCAAACAGGCGGAAGTGATAGAATAAACGTGAAATAGTAAGTTAATGTAACAAATGACGATAAGTAAAATGTCAAACAAAAGAGAAATTGAAATTAATGGAGAAGATTTAAAGTTTATCTATGGTGATGGCTATGAGTTGTTTAAACAAAAAATCATCCCAAACTGTAATTGTGGTAGATGTGATTCGCACTATCAGTCAACAATTGTAAACTATAAAATATTTCTTAATGATTTAAATGATATTATCCTGAAGGGATTTTGTCAGAAATGCAATAGTCCGGTTAACAGGTATGTAGAAACAGGAGAAGTTGAAGAATATCAGGAAAGAATCAAAAAAGTAAGAAAAAGATATTCTTTGAATTAAGTAACCCAAGCTCCTTTCTCTCCTACAACCCACAACTTATAACCCACAACCAGCATTCCTCGCTTCAATAGGATGAAAGTGCTAAAATAAAGCCTAATTAATATATACTCAAAATAATTTAAACACTATGAGTCGGAAATTAATTCAGATTAAGATTCACTGGAATAAAGAAAAGGAATATTATCGAAAGACCGAGGTTGGTACAGGTGTTCAGAGTTTTGTAAAACAACTTTTAGAATCAGAACTTTTTAACTTAAAAGAAGGAAAATTATCAACTAAACTTGTAGATCGGAAGAATGAGTTTATTCATGAAAAGAGAGCTAAAGAAAGTAGAAAAGCAGATTTTTATATATACATTAATCAGGAAATTGCAATCCCAGTTGAAGTTGAATGTTATGGAAACATTGAAGTTGGAGAAAAACAACTACTTAATTATCAAAAAGATTTTGAAAAGCATTACGGCATATTAACTGACGGTTATATTTGGAGATTTTATAATAATAATGTTTTTAAGTCCTTTACATTGGAAGATTTACTTAATAATACTCAACTCTTTTTAACCTTTTGGAAAGAATATATTAAACCTGAGTTTTATTATCTTTCTTTTTTTGAAAAAACAGGACAGCTTGCATTAGTTGAGGAAACCAAACTTCATGTTGAAGATAGTAGACAGTTATTTTTTTTAGATATAACAAAACTGATTCAATCATTTAAAAATAAACTGCAAATTGAAGGATATTTGGAAGAAGCAAATAAGAAAGATCGGGAGAAACGGTCAATTGAATTAACCTATGCTTATGTTATTCAATTCATCCTCTATAAAACATTGGTAGATAATGATTTTGATGATTTTACCAAAGAATTTGAATTAATTGTTAAGAAAATTCATGAGTACTTAATAAGTAATAGATTCAAAGATATTTTAGGAGTAATAGAAGGTATATCAGCGAAAATCTCTCAAAATATATATCGGCCATTTACTCAAGAGCAAAAGTTTATTAAGTATAAAATACAAGAACTTTATCACAGTGTTGAAAATAAACTTTCAGATGTTTCTCCTTGGTTGGATATTTTTGTCTTTATAAAAAAATACAATTTTGCTAATGTCCGGAATGAAATCTTTGGTTATATTTACGAGAATTACTTAAAGGAGCTTTATGAGGAAAGCAAAAAAGGTCAGTATTTTACCGATCCTGCAATAGTCAACTTCATGCTTGATCAGATTGGTTACCAGCCAGATGTTATAAAAAAGCGTTATGAACAAGATAAAGATAGTATTTCGATTATTGACCCTTCATGTGGAAGCGGAACTTTTCTTTACTCTGCTACCGATTCAATTGTAAAAGCATTTCAGGATGGAAATTCTGAGAATGCATCAATAAAGATTGAAGAAGCAATTACAAATGGTGTTTTTGGATTAGATATAGAGGAATTTCCTTTATATTTAGCAGAAATGAATATTCTAATGAGGATGTTACCTCTTATTATCAACGAAAAATATAACAACCCAATTGATAAAAAAATCAAAGTTTTTAAAACCCGAGATTCCATATCTGAATTTATGGATACAGCTTTGAGAAATACATTTAATGATATGAATATCGCATTTCATAAAAGCGCTGGGCAAATGTCCTTATTTAGTCAGGAATTAAATTTGGGTTATACAAGCTACGTCAGAAATGAAGATGACTTACAGGAGATGAAAAAGAGTCTTGAAAATCAATCAGAAGTCCCAAGACGACGATTTGATTATGTTATCGGCAATCCACCATACGTTTCTTATAATGAGTGTGCAAAGCAAGGAGTCCTCATCTTTGACCTTATGAAAAAAGGGAAAGCCAAGTTAAGCGATATCTATGGTGTAAATCTGCATAGCAGACCAAACAATAAGAAAAAATATCCGCCAAAACCAAATCTATATTCATTTTTTTTAGCCTTGGGATTAGCTCTTCTCAAAGATGACGGGAAATTATGCTATATCATTCCACAAACTCTCTTGACTGAATCAGACTATGATGTGCTAAGGTATCATTTGTCTGAATTTACAACGATCGAGAAAATTGTAACTTTCCCTAATGCTCTGTTTATAGGGAGAGGTGTGAAACAAAAAAATAAAGTAAACACTTCTAGTCTAATTATAGTCCTACAAAGACGAAGGCCGGGTGATATGCACGAAGTAGAAGTAGTGAATTATCAAAAAAGTGAAGAAAGTATAGATGACATGCTTCAAAACATTTTGGGTAAAAAGAAAGTGACAGTTAAGAAAATCATACAGCAAGAATTACGAAGGAGTGTCCAAAATTGGAGTTTTATTAAACAAGACAAAAATTTCATAGAATTTTACACTCATTACAAAAATAATAGCGAGGATCTCGCAGTTTACTATGACCATATATTATCAAATCATCACTTCAAGAGTAATTTTTACTTTGATGTAGGATTTATTTTAGATAAAAATCTTATGACCTCTTCACCCCAAAGTGATGACGATTATAAGTCTCTCGACTTTAATGGGTTTAAGGGGTACACAAAATACGTACCAAGTTTTTATTACCCTAACGATCAAGCAAAGATTAAACTGCCTAAGAATAGTCAAGGCTTCAAGACGCTAACCCAGCGATACAAAATAGTTTGGAGTAAAGTTTATTCAAAGAGATTCCACTTTACTGATGAGAAAGTATTACCCTCAATGAGTTTTTCTCAGTTTATCGCTTCCGATAATAAAGAAGAACTTATTTATTTATTTTCATTATTGGATTCCAAGGTTAATAAAACAATTTTTCACGAACATTTTGAACTGGAAAATGAGCAATATGGAAGTTTTTTAGTAATAACTCGGATTAAAGATTTCATAAAAGTTCCAAGAATTACTGACAATAATAAACATATCAAAGATTCGGTTATTGGCTTGTCTGAAAAACTCTTGGACTTAGAAAAACCAATACTTGCGGATTTAGTAGACTTTTCAAGTGTTCTGAAGCAAAAATTCGACAAAGTTGGAGTAGAGGGAAACAAAGTCGTACTAGAAAAAGATAGGGAAAAGATGGAGTTACCTATTAAGCGAGATATCTCAATAGTTAGAAAAGTTATCGAAACCAATTTTGGTCAGGATGGTTTTGGTTTTAAAGACAGGGTAATCACTCTTTCCGAGTTTATGTCACTGCCTGTAATAGATTATGATAAACAAAAAGAAATAAAAGAATTTATAGATGATCTCGTATTTTGTCTCTATTTCAATGTAGATGTTCCTAAAAACAAACTCTCTGCCGCTAAATTCGTTAGATCTCTCTGTCTGAAAAATAAATTCTACAAGCAAATATCCATAAATTGATAAAAACTTGATTAAGTAAAAGAATACGAAAAACAAATTAATCAGTTAATTTATAAACTCTACGGCCTCACGCCGGAAGAAATAGCAGTTGTGGAGGGGAAAACTAATTGTTTATAAGGTAAATTAGAAGGAGGAAAATTATGGGTAACGAAATAATTAGAACAACTAAGGTTGCTATTTTTCAAAACAAGAAAATTAGAAAAACCATTTACAGAAATGAGTGGTGGTTTTCTATCGTAGATATTGTTGATGTGTTAACGGAAAGCGATAGACCTAGAAAATATTGGAGCGATTTAAAGAAGAAACTAGTCAATGAGGGTTATTCTGAAGTGTCCGAAAAAATCGGACAGTTGAAATTGTTAGCTCCTGACGGAAAAATGAGAGAGACAGATTGCGCAAATACAGAAACAATATTTCGCATTATTCAATCTATTCCATCGCCCAAGACAGAACCATTGAAAAGATGGTTGGCAAGGGTAGGATACGAAAGAATACAGGAAATTGAAAATCCTGAACTTGCTACCAAAAGAACAAGAGCGCTTTATAAACTCAAAGGTTATCCAGAAGATTGGATTGAAAAGCGGATGAGAGGGATTTTCATTCGTGAAGAATTGACTGATGAGTGGAAGAAAAGAGGAGCAAAAATAGATAAAGATTATGAAATATTAACTGCAGAAATTTCCAAAGCAACTTTTGGCTTAATTCCAAGCGAGTATAAAAAGCTTAAAGGGTTAAGGCGCGAAAATCTGCGTGATCATATGGATGATTTTGAGCTGATATTTACCATGTTGGGTGAGAGATCAACAACAGAAATTCATCGTACAGAAAATTCACATGGTATACCAAAACTTAAATCCGATGCCAAAGCGGGTGGAGATATTGCCGGAGGAGCCAGAAGAAAGTTAGAAAAACGACTTGGAAGATCAATCGTTTCCCAAAATAATTACCTGCCGAAGAAAACTAAAATGCTTAAAAAATGAAATATTTAGATTTGTCACTCCTCCAGAGGCGGGCAGGCACGCCGGAGGAAATAAAAATTGTGGAAAATTCGAGTAAAAAATAAATTTATGTCCCAATATTACAATCCAAACAGAAAAAGGAATTTATATGATAAAAATTCAAAAGGTATTTGCGAAAAGAGGGGACGGTTCTCTTTTGAGCACATAATTAGTAAAAATAGATACGATGATTGTATGTCTAGAACAGCAAGACTCATTTTATCTCAAAGTTTTTACCATATAATAACCAGAGGTAATAATAGAAATACTGTTTTCAGGATTGAGGCTGATTATCTGTATTTTCTTGATCTGATAGCTAAGTATAAGAAGGAACTACCCTTTAATATCTACCACTACTGTTTGATGCCGAATCACGTTCACCTTCTCATTCAAACGAAAAACTCAAAAAACTTTTCCGTGTTTATGAAAAAGTTGAATTTGTCATATTTCCATTACTACAGAAAGCATTACGGATGGATTGGTCATTTTTGGCAAGGAAGATTTAAAAGCCAGACGGTAGGCAAAGACGAATATTTTATTCAGTGTGGGAAATATATTGAACGTAATCCGGTAAGAGCGAAACTTGTCACTAAATCCGAAGAATATCGTTATTCAAGCGCCAGATATTATCTAAAAGGTGAGGTAAATGATTTAATAACCAGAGATTTCATGTATGGAGATCTGGGTAAGACGGAATCAGATAGACAGCTCAAATATCAGGAAATGGTCATTGATGATATTGTTAAGAATAATTATAAGAAGACAGTATGGGGATCAGATAAACAGAGGTATAACGAATCTAAAAAGATAAAATATCACGGGAAGTATGTAAAATAACAACAAAATTACTAAAAGTGAGGCGAAAAGAGAACTGTTCCCTTTGGCTTTTGAGCCGACTGTCGGGATCGAACCGACGACCTACGCTTTACGAAAGCGCCGCTCTTCCAACTGAGCTAAGTCGGCATTGTGTTATTGTAGCAAAATACTTTTAGCTTTGCGACAGTCACTCTCAAGCTGTTTTTTGAAATCAATTAGGTTTCCGAACTTCTTAACCGGTCGGATATAATCTAAGACTTGAAAAGATACCTCTTGACCGTAAATAGCTTTAGTAAAATCAAAAACGAATATTTCCAGGATATTATTTTTTTCTTTTAAGATTAATCTTGGGCCATAATAAAGAGCTCCGTGATAAAGTTTGCCTCCGATTTTCATCTTGCAGGCATAGACACCTTCTTTTTTTCCGGTAAGCAAGTATGGTTGATCCAAATTCAAGGTTGGATAACCCAAGGTTCGACCCAACTTTTTACCTTCTATGACTTTGGCTTTTAGCCAGATTTTATCCAGAGACATATTTAATTTTTTGTACCCAATCTTTTATCGATCTCACTAATTCTTCTTCATGATCTAAAAAGCTGTGATGGGCATGGGAGATGATCTGGGTGGAGAAATTCTTTGATTTGGAATGCTTTTTAAGCAGACTCAGGCATTGATCAGTTGGTTTTCCCACCGAAAAGTCATTTTCGGGGAAGATCGCGATCATCGGAAGGGAGATTTCTTCAAAATATTTAAATCCTCTTTCGGGATGAGAATAATTAAAAAGATGGAAGTTGCTGTCAACCTTACCCCAATTATAAAAGGTGGCCGCGCTAACCGGACAATTACTCCAAAGAGTTACCGGCATGAGGTTTCTTCCTTTACCGCAGTCAAGCAGTTTTTTCGATAAACTTAGATTTTTCTCGTAGTCTTCTACGTATGCCTCGAAAGAGTATGCAAAATCCGATGGGCTGATGAGAATCAAACCCTTTACAATTCCCGGCTTTTTCTGATAATAATACCAAACGATTTTTTGAGGAGTACTGTGCTGCTGTAAATATATTTTTTTAAATCCCTGCTCGTAAGCCAGGTTAACCCAGACATCAATATCGTAAACGCAGTCTTCAAAAATATCGAAAGCTGAGCCCATCTGTATGTATTCGAAACCACTGGCCGACTTTCTCATCAGATCAACAATATAACTTCTTCCTCTATGAGATGCGGTCATAAAAGCGATATTTTCTTTGGGGAAATTTTCTGCCATGGTTTGGATAAAGTGATTCTGGAGGAAATCTCCCTCTTTACCGTGGAAATGAAGAATGACGGTATCTGTTTTTTTAGCAGGAGAAAATAAAATGGCGTCCAGCTCAAATCCGTCCTGTGTCTGTCTTTTGAATACTTGTGCGTTACTTTTCATGAGTAGTATTGTACTTTTCCCGTCTTACTCCGATCCCGATTTAATCGGGAGCGGGTGAGGGGAATCGGACCCCCGCCTCATCCTTGGGAAGGACGTATCCTACCATTGGACCACACCCGCATTAAGAAATAATTCGTTTTATTGTTAATTTTAGTATAGCCCATTTTCATTTGCACTCAAAACATCCTGAAATATGTTCAGGATGATGAACTTGTTTAATCTAAGACTTACTACTACCTTGGCAAGGTTAAAACGTTTCCCGAATGAATGACGTTTGGGTTTACCAGGCTGTTGGCACGAGCAATTCTCACCCAGGCGTAACCGTCGTTGTATTGAGATACGGCAATCTGCCACAAATTATCTCCCGGTTTAACGGTATATGTTTTTTCAGGCCCGGTGGCTGTTGAAGACGTACTGCCGTTTTCCAGCTTTATAATATCTGCTTTCGGGATCGACAATTGTTGTCCTTCCTTAATTAGGTTCGGATCAGAAAGATTATTTTCACGGGCTATGGTGATCCAGTTATATCCTGACTGATAATATTTTTCGGCAATAGTCCATAAACTCTCGTTTTTAGCCACCGTATGTTTAATGGGTAATAAGGTAATCTCTTTTTTTACCTCTTCTTTTGTTGTCTCGGTAGTTAGAGTTTGCTCTGTTTTATTTTTTGAAAAATAGTTAAACATCAATAGTCCGGAGACGATGACCACCAGAAATCCTAGTGTTATTGAGATATAAGACTCGGGAAAATTGATCTCTTTAAGATATTTTTTCCACATGAAGAATTTCCTCCTTTCCGGGCAGAACGTAATAAATTTTCTTAGAAAATTTCAACGTTCTAGTCGCGTTTAAATTTTTTATAAAATTTATTACGCGACAGAATTAATTTAATTTTCAAAGAAAACTTCGGGAGCAGATTATTATTTTATTATTGCAACGTTGACCTGCTCTAGCAGATCTTACGTTGCGGGCTCGACCGGATTCGAACCGGCGATCTTCGCCTCGACAGGGCGACATGTTAACCGCTACACCACGAGCCCCGATTGAATCGGGGTAAACCCTTTCCGGATAATATCAGATGATTGCAGGGTGGTCAAGGAGTGTGCTAAACTCTTTATCCATATATGACTAATCAGGAAGTGGCTAAACTTCTAAGAAATGTCGCCGCCGTATATCTACTGACTGGTGAAAATAGATTCAAGATTATTGCTTACGAGAAAGCGGCCGATTCTATCCAAAATAGCCCCGTAGAAATCCAAGATCTGTGGCGGGAAGGTAAATTATCTTCTCTGTCCGGGCTTGGTCCGGCAATCAATTCCCATCTTGATGAGCTTTTCCGGAAAGGGGAAGTAAAACACTTCAAGAGAGTACTAAAACGCGTATCTGAATCAATCTTCCCCTTATTAGATATACCTGGTTTTGGTCCTAAAAAGGCAAGCAAACTGGTTTCTGAGCTTAAGTTAAAAGAGGCTAAGACCGTAGTAGACAGCTTACTGAAGGCAGCTAAACAGGGAAGGATAGCGGTGGTAGAAGGATTTGGTACAAAGTCACAGGAAGATATAATCGAGGCTATAAAACGCTTTAAAAAGGGCCAGATCAAAGAAAATAGAATACTTTTGTCCTCTGCCTGGAATACGGCTGACGAAGTGATTCAATATTTAAAGGAGTTCAAGGGAGTATTAGACGTGCAGCCTTTAGGAAGTTTAAGGAGAAAAGTGGCTACGATCGGAGATATAGATATTGCGGTAGCTACCAATGATCCCGAGGGCGTCATTAATTGGTTTGTAAAGAATCCCAAAGTTAATAAAATAATTGACCAGGGACAAAGTGGAGCCACGGTCATACTTGAAAATGGAAGACAGATTGATTTGCGTGTGCAGATACCGGAAAGATTCGGGACGATGTTGCAATACTTTACCGGAAGTAAAAACCATAATATTCGTTTACGGGAGCTTGCTTTAAAAAAAGGTTTGTCCTTATCCGAATATGGGATTAAGCCCATAGACAATAGTCAAAAATCTCGACCAAAGGCCGATCGTCCTCAGGACGAAAAATTAAAAATTCATGAATACGCACGGGAAAAGGAACTTTATCAGGCATTAGGACTTTCATGGATACCTCCGGAACTGAGAGAGGATAGCGGAGAAATTGAAGCTGCCCTTCTCCGCCAGCCGGCGGATCAGGGTAAACTGCCCGGACTGCCTAAACTAGTAGAATTAAAAGATATTAAAGGAGATTTACATCTTCATACAAGTTATAACCTAGAACCCTCGCACGACTTGGGTACTTCGCCGCTAGAAGATATTCTTAATTTAGCAACGGATTTAGGTTATGAATATATTGGTCTAAGCGATCATAATCCGAGTTATTCCAATCATAGTGAAAGTCAGATAGTGAACATCCTGATGCAACGCAGGCAGAAATATGAACAAATTTTAGAGTCAACAAAAAGTACTCGAGTAAATTTGTTCATCATGCTGGAGGTTGATATTCTTCCTGATGGTCAATTACCTATTCCTGATAAGGCTTTTTCTTATCTTGATGCGATAATCGTTTCTATTCATAGCAGTTTTCACCTGGATAGAGAAGCGATGACCAAGCGGGTCATTAAAGGTTTATACCATCCAAAAGCTAAAATACTTGCCCATCCAAGCGGAAGACTACTGGGTCAAAGACAGGGTTACGAGGTTGAATGGTCTAAACTTTTTAACTTCTGTAGAACCAATAATAAAGCGATTGAGATAAATGCCCATCCAGTACGTCTTGATTTACCGGACATACTCGTGCGTCAAGCAATCGAGGCTAAAGTTAAATTAATTATAAATACTGATAGTCATAAGGCTACAGACATGAATCTTATGCCTTATGGTGTGTATGTGGCCCAGAGAGGATGGTCGACAAATAATGACATTCTGAATACTTTACCGTATAATAAGATAAAAGAATGGTTATTTAATTAAAAAGATTAAAAGGAGGTGAATCTATGTTAAGTTTTCTGCTATTGCCCATCGCGATTCTGGCATTAATCGCTTTGTATATCTGGAGTCTTTATAATGATTTGACTACAGGAAAGATACGCGTCAAAGAGGCTTGGAGCCAAATTGAGGTGCAGCTGAAAAGACGGGCTGATTTAATTCCTAACCTGGTGGAAACGGTCAAAGGATACGCAAAACATGAAAAAAGCGTTTTTGAAAATGTGACTAAAGCCAGAAGTGCTTTAATGAAAGCGACTGGTCCAGGAGAGAAGGCGGCCGCCAATAATATGCTTGGAGACGCGCTTAAGAGTTTATTTGCGGTTGCGGAAAATTATCCGCAGCTTAAAGCAAGCGATAATTTTACGGAGTTACAAAGAGAGTTAGAGGACACGGAAGATAAAGTAGCCTACGCCCGCCAATTTTATACGACAGCGGTGAGTGAATACAATACGAAGTTACAGATATTTCCAAATGTATTACTGGCTAAAAACTTAGGATTTGTTCCGGAAGAATTTTTTGAAGCAAGTGATGAGGATAAAAAGAAAGTAGTTGTCAAATTTGAATAGTATGTCTCTTTCCGTTTATTCGCAAATACAAGCCAATAAAACCAGGACGTGGGTCATCATGTTCTTTTTTACAATTTTTATCGCCACCGTTGCCTATGTTTTGGGAAACGCTTCGGGCTACGGTTCTTCTTGGACCGGAATTGCCTTAATTTTTTCGGGCCTGATAAGCCTGGGCAGTTATTATTATGGTGATCGTTTGGTCCTTAGTATGTCTGGAGCCCATCCTGCCGATAGGAAAAAAGATTTTGATTTATGGACGGTATCAGAAAATTTAGCCATTGCTTCAGGAATACCCAAACCCAAGGTGTATATCATCGAAGATTCCGCCCCTAACGCTTTTGCCACGGGTAGAGATCCTCATCACGCCGTCATTTGTGCTACACGCGGACTCCTGGATAAACTTAACCGAAGCGAATTAGAAGGGGTTATTTCACACGAGTTATCACATATCCAAAACTATGATACCAGGTTAATGGCAGTCATATCTATTTTAGTAGGCAGTGTTGCCTTTTTATCTGACTGGTTTATGAGGTCTCTCTGGTGGGGAAGTAACGCAAGAAATAGAAATGATAGAGAGGGTGGAAGGTCATTAATCTTAGTCTTAGGTATCATTTTTGCCATTCTTTCTCCTCTGATTGCCACCATTATCCAACTGGCATTATCCAGACGCCGGGAATTTTTAGCAGATGCCTCCGGAGTACTGCTTACCAGAAACCCTCAAGGACTTGCCTGCGCCCTTTCAAAAATATCAGCAGATCGTGAAGTGTTGGAAGCGGCAACCAACGCCACCGCCCATCTCTACATTATCAATCCTTTTAAGGGGAAAAACTTTGGATCCTGGTTCGCCGGATTATTTGATACTCATCCGCCCATTGAAGAAAGAATCAAAATCCTGCGATCAATGTAACCTTTATGGTTATACCTCCTGTAATTATCGGGAAAATGATTTCATTTGTCAGTCAACGGTTAAATATTGGCACGGGAGAAACTTGGCCGGGAGAAGTTGCCCTAAAA
>Ga0155721_114_pt2 | contig 19149 bp, 26 predicted proteins | sample RifCSPlowO2_01_FD_107377 | JGI IMG/M metagenome (GOLD analysis project Ga0155721, IMG submission 107377) | Candidatus Gottesmanbacteria bacterium RIFCSPLOWO2_01_FULL_39_12b
GGAGTCGGATAAAGCCACAATCCTAAATCCCTGCCTGCCGGCAGGCAGGCTGCTCTCGTACAAAAATTTGGCAATATAAAAACCCACATTCCCAAATCCCTGCACCGCGACCGTGAGATTGGGTTGACCCCTGACCCCTGATCCCTGATCCCTTAATTTTGTCAGCAATGCCTGCAAGACATAAAATCCGCCTTTCCCCGTAGCTTCCGTCCTTCCTTCACTCCCTCCAAAATCAAGCGGCTTCCCTGTGAACGTCCCCATCAATCTGCTTTTTTCTTTCTCATCACATTTGACATTTGTCCGCCATCCGCCAGCTGGCGGAGCGGATTGACATTTGACATTAATAAATTCCTCCACCATCCACTTCATAATCTGCGGTGTCGTGTTTACGTCAGGAGCCGGTACATCCACTTCGGGCCCGATATCGGCGGCAATGGCTCTAGCGTAAGCTCTGCTTAATCTCTCAAGCTCAACCTCTGACAATTTTTTCGGGTCAACCTCTACTCCACCCTTCCCTCCACCCATGGGAATATCGGCCACCGCGCATTTTATGACCATCCAAAAAGCCAAAGCTTTAACTTCACTCATATCCACCTGATGATGAAATCTGATGCCGCCTTTGTAGGGACCGCGGGCACTATTATGCTGTACTCTAAATCCGTGGAATATTTTATCTTCGCCGTTATCCATTCTAACCGGAAAATTTACAGAAATGATTTTTTCGGGGTTCCGAAGGCGATCTATCTGAGAAGGTGTTAAATCGAGGTGCTTAATAGCCTTATCCAATTGTGAAAGAGCATTTTCAAATGGATTAATCTTAGGCTTAGACATTTTTTATGACAATGTATGATAGTGTACAACTTCCTAAACCATTTTGTCTATAGCTTGATATTGACTTACGAACAAAGTAAAAATATTCTGATTAAGATTGCTTATAAATAAGGATTAAAAGGAGAAGTCAATGGTTGAAGAAGAACCTTCATCAGTGAATCCAGGCAATTCTACTGAACGTCCTGACGTTGGATCATACTTAAAACGACCAAGTTGCTCAACAATTTTTTGGGAAACAGATCCGGATAGAATAACAGAATTTAAGAGGCAAGGGTACACAGTGCCTACTATTGCGGAACTAACCGAATCGTTTGGAGCTAAGTTTAGAGCACAAAGAGTATTCGAAGATATTATGAAAGAAGGGCAATCCAGGCAAGGTCCTGATAGTATACCGCCACCACCAAAAGAATTACCTCCTAAAACATAACGAGGAATTTTACGAGTTTTTACGAAGTCGGACCCAATTTTAGGCCTATTATCGTCAATATTCTTTCTTCTCTACGTACTGTATACTGCATACTGTAAATACACCTTAGAGGTGAATTCCTCTTGACACCTTTGGCGTTATGGTAAAAACAAGAAATCAAGCGCTGTGATTATCTGTGAAAATCAGGGGTGTTTTCAATGGACTTAAAATTGAACGTATTTGACAAAAAATTTAAAACTTAAAGTGCAAAGACGGTAGAGAAAGGAATAAAGAAAACCTTTGTGCCGCCAACTTTCAACTCTTTACTGTCACCCAGATGCACGATATAGGCTTTTTCAGGCTCATATCTTACCAAAAAACTTCGAAATGACCTAGAAAGAACTGCATTCCCCATTTTTGTATATTTCACCTCAACGGGGGTAAGCGCTACACCGCTACTTATGACAAAGTCCACCTCGGCATTATCGCGCGTGCGCCAAAAATGTATTTGCGTGGAGGTATAATCTACCTGCTTGCGAATTCTGTTGAAAACGAAATTTTCGAACAAATGCCCATTTATTAAAGTTGCCGACGGTATCCCGAATAGTCCAAGAATATAATTTCTCAAGCCCGTGTCATAAAAATAGTAGATTGGCGCTTTGGTAATTTCTTTCCTGACGTTTCGAAAGTACGGTGTGACTTTTTTTATAATAAACGTCTTCTCCAGATACCATAAATATTTTTGGACTGTTTTACCTGCGATTCCGACAGTCGAGGATAGCTCTGAAACGTTTATCAATCCGCCTGTTTGAGAGGCGAGAATTTTTACAAGCTTGGTCAGCGCATCAGTTTTCTCCAAGTTCAGAAGGCCTTTAACGTCTCTTTCCAGATAACTTTGATAGATTTCGCCCATAGTAGCCCGTTTTTCCTCAACCGTTTCTGACAGAACAACTTTCGGATACCCACCAAACGTCATATATTCTTGCAGTAAATCCTCTGTTTTCCCTTTCTCAATGGAAAAAAATTCAGATAGTTTTCCTTCATACTGATAATGTGTTTTAAAATCAACAAATTCCTCAAATGTGAGGGGATCTATCTCAAATATCCGCTTTCTGCCTGCCAGTGATTCGTGGATTTTTTCCTTCAGCTCCAGACTGCCGGATCCGGAAACTATGAACTTATAAGGTAAATTCATGTCAAAAAGTCCTTTGAGAAAAAGGCCCGCGTCTTCCCTTCTTTGTATTTCATCAATAAATACAAATCCTTCTGCCTCACCGATATTAAGGCGGATCTTCCGAAGAAGAGCGGTTTGGGACGTAAAAAACTCTTTATTCTCATCAAAATCCAGGTTCAAAAACAGCGTCTTTTCTCTTTTTTTGTCAAGTCTGTCTTTAAGCAGACGCATAAGAAAAGTTTTACCTGCCTGCCTTGGACCTACCAGAAGGGTAATTTCCTTGGCTGACAGATGATCTTCAATTGTTTTTAAGATACTTCTTTTGATCATACTTCCATTTTAGTACCCTTTTTTTATAAGTCAAGTACCAAAAATACGGTACTCAATGTGACTAGTTGCAATGTTGCAATAAGTCCCCTTATTATAACATTTATGAGGGCGGTTAGAAAAATCATCTTCGCCCGACCATTTCTCTCCTCAAGCCCACTCCCTTCAGACTTAGGGAAAGATAAACCCCACCTTCTCCAAGGCCATCTTTCCCGAATAACTTAATACAATTTCTCCTTTTTTTACCGCCCCAATCAAGTCTTTTAGAGTAAAAAACTTACCCTGTTTAATCTCTTCCGGGTGTAGCTTAAAAGGACCGTCAGAATATGCCTTAAAAATCATCTGCATTTCCGTCTCGTTGGGTTCTCGACATATATACTTCGCAATCGGTTCGATTTCCAAACTCACCCCTAACTCCTCTACCAATTCCCTATGCGCCGCCTCTTCATAGATAAAATCAGGGTCAGACCTTAAAAGCGCTAAAGGTCTGACCCTTCTAGTAATTACGGAAGATACGTGCCCCGATGCCGAAATTGTCCATTTAAGAGGATCCGTATCCTTGGTACTACTCCTCTGCTGTAGAAAAACCCTCCCCTTGCTATCAAACACCACCACCCCCACACTCCTGTGTATCAGATTCTGATTCTTATGCACCTCTCCCCGTGTTTCCTTTCCCACCACATTATCATTTTCATCAACAACGTCAAAAACCTCGCTTTGGTTATCTGTACATCGTGTCATATGTTATAGTATAGTATAATAAACTTGCTATGACCCAACCACTATGCATGCAAGATCGCAGAGCTCCTGCAGTCGGCGCATTAAAAATAGCTCTTGGTACAACATCCAGAGAATCAATACCGCCAGGAATGGAATATCATGTGAGAGATGGTTTTCTCTATCTGGGTCCGTATTGTCAAGAACACTTAGACGGATTTCTTGAGGATGCACGTAATGATTCTTCTCGTCCTTGTCAAATGATTTCAGTTACTGAGTATCAGCAAGTTATGGGAACCACGGGAATTGAAGGTTCAGGAAACAAAGTAGAAACAAAGTAATATTTTTCATCAACATTTAAGGTCACAGTTATTATCATACCGCTCCAAGATCAACTCGTCACCAGCATTATAATCCCCACCAGCCCCATCACCATCCCGATCAGCCTTCTGCCGGAAAAAATATTGCTTTCCTTATAAAAAATCACGGCAGATAGCATCGTCAGGACCACCAGACTCACCTGCTGCACAGGCAGGATTTTGGAGACAGCCACCTGCTTTAGAACTTCGTAAAAAGAAACCACCGCAATTGAGGCAAAAAAAGAACTGACAAAAATTAGAAGGGTAGCTTTATTACCTATCAACAGTTTCTTCCGGTAAATTTTTATCAGGACAAAAAGCAGGATAAACATCGAATAACTCTGGTTTATAATCATCTCCTGCGGAGTGCTGTTGGTCAGAAACCAGATGGAAAGAAAAGATCCGGTTCCGCCAAAAAAAATGACGAGTAGTATATATAAAAACCATCTTCTTTCCAAAAGCTCCTCTTTCTTTCTCCCCACATGCAGTAAGAACCACAGAGAGACAATCGCCAGAATTATCCCTATTATCACTTTTAATCCGCTAACTGTGGCAACATCAAAATATTTCCCTTCCCCCAAATAAACTGCCGTCAAAAATATGGTCACCAGTATGGAATAAGACTGAAAGAGAATTGTTTGGGAAAGGGATATTCTAATGGCGGAAAGATAAGCGACAAAACTGACAGTGAAAATAATGCCCGGCAGAGTGGCCATCAGATTAAACCTCGGGTAAGTTCCGGTTGCGATCAAGTGATACGGATAGAGCCATAAGAAGCCAAAAACAACCAGATAAAAAAGCATGACAAACGGATCAGTCTTATTGGCTATCTTTTTATTAAAGGTTTCCCGGACCGTACCGGTAATCAAATTGAGTCCTAAAAGTATCTGCCAAGTCATTTTTCTATTCTACCCCATCCCCCACCAAAAATCCCCTCCTTTATTGCATGTTATAATCACTCTAATTATGCTCGTCCTCGGAATTGACCCCGGAATTGCTATCACCGGAATTGCAGTCGTTCATGAAGATCACGGCAAACAAAAACTTCTGCACTCTCACGCTATTACGACACCGTCAAATCTTCCTTCATCACTTAGGCTGCTTAAACTGTATAAGTCACTTATCGAAATTATCAAATCACATAAACCTGACGTCGCCGCCCTCGAAAACCTTTTTTTCAACACCAACGCCAAAACTGCTCTCATCGTCGGCCAGGCCAGAGGAGTAATCCAACTGGCACTTACCCAAAACAAAATCCCGATCGTCGAATACACTCCATTACAGGTAAAAATGGCTCTTACCGGATACGGCCGGGCAGACAAAAACCAGATTCAGCAGATGGTCAAAACCATCCTCAAACTTCCCACGATTCTCTCCCCCGATGATGTGGCCGATGCCGCCGCTATTGCACTCACCCACTGTTTCTCGTATAAGATAAATAAAATGTCAAATTTCAAAGCTCAAAGTTCAAATAAAGTTCAAAGCTCAAAGTTCAAAAACGCCTAATTTGGTTATTTGGATTTTGGATTTTATTTGTCATTTGGATTTTGATATTTGGATTTTATGATCAGCTATCTTTCCGGCACCATCAAACACAAAGGCCCAAACTACTTAATCGTCCTGACTAATAATGCCGTCGGCTACAAAGTCTTTGTCCCAACTGATATCCTCACTTCTACTCCCCCATTGTCCGCCGAAGCTTCAGCGAAGGCGGATATTTCCCTTTACACCTTCACCTACGTCAAAGAAGACGCCCTGGATCTATACGGCTTTCCCGCACAAGACGATCTGACTATGTTTGAACTTTTAATTGGAGTCTCCGGTATCGGTCCTAAAACCGCTCTCTCAATCTTCAGTAACGGTAAACTTCCCAAAATTAAAGAAGCTATCGTCAAAGGCGACGTCTCTTTCTTTACATCTGTCCCCCGCCTCGGCACCAAAAACGCCCAGAAAATTATTATCGAACTGCGGCCTAAGCTCGGCAGTCTGGGACTTCTTGATCTCACAGGTGAAACAGGCGAAACCAAAGAAATAATCGAAGCTCTCAAAACATTTGGGTTTTCCACTAACGAAGCCAAGGATGCCCTTAAATCCATTAAAGACCTTGAAGGCACAACGTCTGATAAAATAAGACAGGCTTTGAAATATTTAGGTAGAAAAACTTAAGCTACCCAGGCAACTTAAGCGACTTAAGTAACTTATTTATGAAATCTGAAAAACCAACGGTAAAATCATCAGAAACTCCGGAAGAAGAAAAACTCTTTGTATCACTTAGAGCCTCCCATTGGTCCGAGTTCCGCGGACAAGAGAAGGTCAAACAATCCCTGCATGTTGCCTTGTCTGCAGCTAAAAAGAGAAAAGAGACTCTTGAGCATGTTCTCTTGTATGGCCCGCCGGGACTGGGAAAAACCACCCTCGCCCATTTGATTGCCCGGGAAATGGGAGTCAATATCAGAGTCACCAGCGGTCCGGCTATCGAAAGAAGCGGCGACCTCGCTTCCATCCTTACAAATCTTGAACCCGGCGATGTCCTTTTTATCGATGAAATCCACAGATTAAATAAGGTAGTCGAAGAAACCCTCTACCCTGCCATGGAAGACTTTGCTCTTGATATCGTCATCGGCAAAGGCCCATCTGCACGAACCTTGAGATTGGATCTTCCCAAATTCACTATCGTTGGTGCAACAACTCGAATCGGCCTGATGTCTGCACCCCTCCGTGACCGCTTCGGAATCGTCCAAAGACTCAACTTTTATTCTCCCCAGGAGCTTGAACACATTATAGAAAATGCCGCTAAAAAACTTAAGATTACTTTAGTTAGTCAAGCCAAACGCGCCCTTTCCGAACGCGCTCGCGGCACACCCAGAATCGCCCTCAAACTTCTCAAACGCTCCCGCGACTTTGCCCAAGTCAAGGAACTCGAACACATCAATGAAGAAATCCTCAATGAGGCTTTTTCACTTCTTGAAATCGACCACATGGGTCTTGACGATAGCGACCGCCGCCTATTGAAAAACCTGATCGAAAAACACGGAGGCGGTCCGGTAGGAATAGAGACACTCGCCGCTTCTCTATCAGAGGATATCGGCACACTCGAAGAAGTCATCGAGCCCTACCTGATGCAAATCGGTTTCTTAAAAAGAACTCCAAGAGGAAGGCAGGCCACCGAAAAAGCTTATCAACATTTCCGTATTCCGATACCAAAAAAATCTTCACAAGAAAGTCTTATTTGAAAATGGAGTCAATCACAATTGCCATCCCCACCTACAACGAAGAAAAGTATTTACCAGATTGTCTTACAGCCATCAGAAATCAGAGTTATAAAAATAAGTTTGAACTTTTAGTTATAGACAACAACTCAACGGATAATACTGCCAGGATTGCCAAGTCATTTGGCGCAAGAGTTGTCAAAGAATCACAAAAGGGTTCGCTTTTTGCTAAACACTGTTGCTTTAGTCAAGCCCGCGGCGATATCGTTGTCACAACCGATGCAGATTCTGTACCGCCATATAATTGGCTTTCCTGTCTACTTGCGCCATTTGAAAAAGACGATAAAGTTATAGCCGTCACGGGACTGGTGAAATATCCGGATAATACTACAGTCAAATTCAACTTCTCCTCGTTCGACCAATTCTGTCAAAAAACAATCAATCGGTTTTTATCCTCTCCTATCACTATGCGGGCACCAAACAGAGCAATATTAAAAAATGTTTACTTTGCTTCAGGAGGAATTGATGTTTTAGGCGCTCCTTCAGAGGATGAATATTTCCTCGTTAAAAAACTGCGTAAATTTGGCAAAATTGTCTTTCTGCCAGATTTAATCGTTCAAACTTCAGACAGAAGGCAGAAAAACAGGGATTTTTCCTATCTTTTTGTGGATCTTTTATGGAAACTTGTGATCAATGGTCACATCCGGCACTTTTTTCACAAACCCAATTACATCACTATCAAAGATTATCGCTAATTGGAATTATCTCTTTATCCGATTCCCACCCAGACCAGTATCTAACAATCGGTCTTGACATCTATTACAGAATCCTGTAATATTTCTGTAATATGATCCAACAGCTAATCAACGACGAAAAGTTCACCAACATCCAGAAAGCCCAAGCAGGGCTGACAAAACTTTTTCAAAAAGCCAGCCAGACAAAGTCTTTTTACCGTGTTCTTAAAAACGACCAGCCGCTGGGAGTACTCATTCCCAACAACATGTGGGAAGATTGGTTGGAGGATTTCGAAGCCCTCTCATCTCCCGCTTACCTCAACCGCATTGCCAAATCCCGTCGGGAAAAAGGCGGTATAACTCTTGAAGAACTCAAAAAAAAGTACCGGCTCTAAAACAATGAAATATCTTTTCCGGGCGTCAGCCGAGAAAAAATTTGCCAAACTTAATTCTCAAATCCAAGATCGAATCATCAAAAAACTGGAATTTTTTATCTCCACCGTAAATCCTCTTGACTTTGCGGAACCGCTTACACACCATGAGATTGGTCAGTACCGTTTCCGTATTGGTGATTATCGCATCATCTTTGATATGGAAAATGATACTATCGTTGTTCTTACCGTCGGCCATCGCCGTGAAATCTACAAATAAACAACAGTATGAGCTCACCTGGGAGGTGATTTAGCTAGGACACCTAGGGAATTATCTCATTATCCGGCTTCCACCCCAGACTGTTGGGGCTTTTTCTTCAATTTCTTACAGACTGCAATCTTTCTGTCAGTAGTATTCTTGCTAATGTGGAGAGGCTTACACCGCGACGCTTGGCCAGCTTTTCCAGCTTTTCTTTCAAATTCTTCTGTAACCGGACTATAAGAGTTTCCTCTTTTGGTTTTTCAAGATCAAAAACAATCTCTACATCCTCAAGTTCATCCTCAAACTCGGTAAATTCATGAGTATCCCAAAAATTAGCTTCTTCTTCGTATGTTTTAAAATCAGGAATTCTGCTTTTTTTCTTTTTCATATACACGCCTCCTTTCGTTTTTTCCAGCATCCCTTGCTGTAACTAGATAATATTCTCCTGTATTCACCCGTCTTATTGCCAAAGCTATTAATCTCCTATTCACTCTTCCTACTGCTAGATATCTACTTTTATAACTTTTCTTGTGGAATATAATTCTTTTCCCAGCTTCAATAACCTCCATTTCACTAACATTATGTTTTCTTATATGTTCTAGATTATATGCATCAAAAATCAATTTTTTAATTACTATTCTCGTCATATTGTATTACAAATGTATTACACGTGTCAAATCCTCTTGATCTGACTCCCGCCCCAGACGGTGAGACATTAATACACAATGTCATTATATTGATAAGAAATTGAATGAGTCAATTATTTGATCCAATTCTTTCGGATTACTTTTACTATCAGGCACATGAAAGACATATTGCATATTATTTCTTATCGTTCTCTCTCGTATAAAAGGTGGAGAACAAGCATCACCTTTGCAGAAAACGTCACGTGCATCAATCTCCCACAGAATATCATTTATTTCTTTAGAGGTGGAATTTAACCATTTGAAATCAACATTGGGTTGTATTTTACAGTTTTTAAAATCAGTTTGTCCTGAGTTTAAACAGTATAATTCAATGTCATTTTTGCTAGGATATTCATCTATAAATAGGTTAAAATATCGTCTGGTTTTACTTCCCTCAATCCCTACAATAAATTCAATATAATTATGGTTTGAGTTTGTCTCTTTAAGAGATACGTTATCTGGATATTGAAATTCAAAATCGTATTTTTCATTTTTATATGATTTAATATATTGACTTGGAATTATAGTTGGCTCTAATGTTGATATAGACCTAAATGAAAATAATGTACCTGCTTGATTAACTGTGGATACTGATGTTATTAGCTCATTTATTGACTGATTATCATTCTTATTTTGAAAAGGAAAGTTTTTTTGCCATAAAATAAGCGATATGCTTCCTGAAATAAGAATTAAAATAGATGTTAGTATTAAAAACATATTTTTTCTCCGAAACATCTTATTAGTTAAGTAAATGTTTAACTATCTCCTTATCTGGCTCCCGCCCCAGACGGTCGGGGCTTTTTCCTGCTTAATGAAGGTAAAAGCAGAAGCTGCCGCTCGAGCACCCAGTCCGACCGCTGATGAGATTTGTTCTATGGAAAGTCCGTAACTAACCAGGTCTCCGGCGGCAAAAATTCCGTGTACGTTTGTTGCTAATCTCTCATTTACTTCAATATACCCTCCTTGATCCATTTTTACTCCTAACGGAATTACCAGCGCCGTCCCCGGCACGCCTCCTATTTCGATGAAAACTTTATCAAGAGATAAATTTTTATTAGTGATAGAAGAACTAGAGTCTGCGGGGAGGCTTGCTTTTTGAGCACTCCCACCGCCTTGAGTCCCAATTAAATCGGGGCGGGAGGTGCGCAAAAAAGTCAAGCCGACCTCAGCAGACTCGGTAGGACCCACACCAGTAGATTTTAATTTAAGTCCAGTGATCTTTTCCCCGTCTCCCACAATTTCTGTCACCGCTGAGTTATAAATCACCTCAATATTAGGATTTTTATCGACCTGCTCAAGCCAAATCGGATCTCCGCGAAGCTGTGTGCCGCGATATATAATGTATACTTTGCTGGCCGCCTGGGCCAACTCTACCGCTGCTTGCACCGCGCTGTTTGCTCCTCCGATAACCGCGCATACTTTTCCTGCATAATCAAATTTCTCACAAGTAGCACAATAATGCACCCCCCTCCCGGTATATTCTATTTCCCCCGGCACATTGAGCTTCCTCCTCTCCGTTCCAGTTGCCAGAATTATCGCTTTTGTCTGGTATTTTTTCCCTTCCATCGTCTCTATTTCAAATCCATTAATCGACCAAGAGCCTGCGGGGAGGCTTGCTTTTTGAGCACTCCCACCGGCCTTGAGTCCGCCGGCTGGTGGACGATTTTGGGAGGTGCGCAAAAAAGTCAAGCCGACCTCAGCAGGCGCGGCAGGACCCGCGGCGATATGGTTAATTTTCACAACAGAGTCAACAACAATTTCTCCTCCCCTTGTTTTCACCTGCTCCGCCATCTTCATCGTCAGCTCTTTACCTGAAATATTGTTAAATCCCGGAAAGTTTAAAATATCAGGAGCCAATTGCATCTGCCCTCCCAAAACACCTCCAATCACCAGGTGTTTCATATGATAACAGGAGGCATAAATCGAAGCAGTTAAGCCTGCAGGACCTGAACCGACAATAATAAGGTCATACATGAATCAAGCGTAACAAAAACCGGTAGATTTGACAATCCTATGTTACGATGCTATTATCCTCCCCACGCTATATTTTTCCTCTGCCTAATAGATAAATAATGGCAACAACACCTGAAATTACATGTAAACTACTAGCAGTAACTCCTGATGGGTATCCAACTGGAGAAAAAAGACCTCTTACCGAAGATGAGATACCTCAATATTTAAAAAATCCAGCCCAAGGAAAGTTCCCTCTGATTGAACAAAGTTTGCCCGGTGGAAGTTTTCCTGAAGGATGGCAAGTACGGCACGCTCTAGCAGCAATTATTCATGCAATCGTTAAACTTGACCTAAAAGATTCTGTTCCCCAAGATACTCATGTGCAAACTTCTCTGATGATATTTGGATTAAGTCCAGAAATACCGCCTTTATTTTCTATTAGGTTTGAAACAGAGGAAATAGGTGAGGTAGCTTTTAAGGGTGATATTTATATACCGGGGAATAGTAGAGGACCAAATTTCAGCGGAATTCCTTGGGCAAATAAAATACCCACTGGCCAAACAGTAGCATCAGTAACCTATCTACCTGAGAGATTTATAAATCATGATCAAACACTAACTTCTTTAGGCCGCGAACTTGTCGGTGGTATCATTCCTCTGTTAACTCAAACTACTAGCTAATATCCCCTCCACCGAAAATCAATGCTATTCTTTACCTCATCTCTTTTAACTCTTCCTCAAAAATCTTCAAGAGCGGCTTCTTCAGCTCATAAGTCAGGGTATTGGTCGTATGTATGCCGAAATATTTTGCCCTAAGTTCATGCTCCCTGCTTCTTCCCTCCCTGATATATTGTTTCGTAAATTCATCCATCAGCCTTCCCTTCACTCCCCGCCTCTCTGCCATGGTAAAAGCCAATAGCTGCTCGTCACGGGCGGCACTGCTGGTATCATAGGCGCTGTCAAGATTACTTTTTCGGTTAGCAAAAACGGCGAAAAAATTACGCTTCCCTTCCTGCAACATGTCTATGGTAAAGCCTACTCTTTTAGGAGGAATGCCTAGAGCCATCATAAAAATATACATCCGGGCGCACTTGGAACAAGCCCCGCACCAGCGCCTGTTTTTGGCTGCTATCGTATCGGCAAAACAGGACATCTGATACCTGCCAATATCAGGATAACGATTGTGTAAAATTTTCATTATGGACAATTCATGAATCGGCTCGATTAAACTTGCAAAAATAGCGTTACAGCCAAGCATTTTTCCGATGGCGTTTGAAGAAAGCAGCCACTGATACGACTGTTCATAAACAGGGTTGACAATAAATCCCTCGCGGTCCATAAAAGTCTCATTACAACTCTGCTCGTGTGCCCAGAAAAGATAGCGGGCACGTTTGCCAAAAAGAAACGGTAACATAAACATGGTGTATTGTGTTAAAAGAAGATCCCACCCCCACCAAAGGTCTGTCGTTTGCCTCAGCCACCCGGGAGAAACCGGAAAGACGTTTACCTCAATCTCAAATTCATCTAAGAAACGTTCTGATAGCCTTGCTTTATGCTTATTTTCGTAAGGGCTCCTTGGTTCTCTAAAAAAAATAGGGTATGGTTTTATCCCGAGTTCCTGGGAAAGGGCAAATGTCAAAAGAGAGTCTTTACCGAAAGAAAAAGGGATAATCGTACGTCTCCAGCTGTTGCGGTTGACGTTTTTAAATCTGGCATATCTGGGACGGCCTATAAATTCTGTCTTAAACTGGCTGTTATAGAAATGTTTCAAAAGTGCTGACATGGTGACCTGTTTACCGCTGTCATCCGTAAGCACTGTTTCGGGTAAAGAATAAACCATGCCCTTGAAAAAAAACGGTTCGGTGGGAGGAGGAGGAAAATGATAGACAAGTTTATGACCGTTCATCAGTGACAGATGACTGGTCAAAAAATAGGTTAGCGTATCGGCAAATGTCTGCCGGTAAACTTCGGGAAACTCCTGCCAGATGGAGGTAGGATAGGTAACAAAGTAATCTTTTCTTCCAACCTGTATTTCGACTCCGTTATGGATGACTTTCCGGTAAATATTTACGATTCCGTTTTGCTTCATTTTTATGCTTCTATTATCTTATAGCATATTTTCTTGTTAAAGCAAAAATATTTGTGTTTCCTTGGCTTACTGGTAGAATTATAGGCAAATATATGTGTGTCGAAACTGCACTTCCAGCAGAAAATCAACATGTCGAGGAGCGCCGCCCATTACGCGCAATTCTTCCTTATATTTCTGATTATTTGCAACATATTCCGGGACTAACTTACGTGGAGCGAGTCGGGTACTACAGAATGTTAAAAGAAGATCTTGGCATTCATACAGTAAGGGTCGAATTTAAAATGGGACATCTAATGAATTCAGATGACTCCGTAAACCATGAAACCCGCCAAAGATATCTGGATTCGTTACGAGCTATAAATGAGGCAGGGCTTTCTAACCCGATTATATATCTGCATCGCCCAAGTAAAAAAATGGAAAAACAGGCAAAAAAAGATCCTGGTCAATTCTACCAACTATTTAGGAAAATCGCTCAAGAAACAAAAGCAATCTGCCAAGAAGCGGGAGTATTCCCTCAATATCTGCAAGTTATGAGTGAAATAAATACACGCTTTCAAACACAATTTTCCCTACCATTGGTAGTTCAGATGATTGATATAGCAGATAGTGTTTTTTCGGATCATCCTCAAACAAAACTTATGACAACCATCCTCTGTGGAGAAATAGCCGGCGATTGGAGAGCGTATACTGCTCAGTTAGTTCAAGAGGCAAGAGCCTTAAAAGCCGTAGGCTTTGATCATTATCCCGGTTCATATAATAACCCGGCTGGAATCCCCCTTGTTGGAAAACCGCCACATGAGGCATTTGCAGATATTACGCCTTTCAAGTGGATTGCTAGTGAAAAAACTAAAAGAGATGGCATTCTGTACGGTAAAGACATACTTATTGCAGAAACCGGAGTACCGGCATTGTTTAAAGATTCCGTAATCAAGCTTGGAGAGAATATAGTACCTCTTCCCTTTAATGAGCGTGAACAGCGCTATGGCTACGATATAATCGTAAGAGAACTTGACCGCTTCTTATTACCACTAGAAAAACAAGGGTCTGTCAATATTTTTCAGGGCATTGGATTTTTTTCCGCAGCAGAACTGGATCCAAAAGCAATAGGCTCAACTGCACCTTGGGCCCTTGATGCCACACCCTGGACATTGCTTCGTCAACAAATGCAAAAACTGGGTAAAGGAAATACTTATCGTTGGCGAAAAACACCTGCTGCAAAAAGACTTAAAACACTTATCGAGACGTTAATTTATCCTCCAAAAAAATCTGATTCAGATGATGGGAATATTCCTCCGGAGTCGGAGGGTGGGCAAGAAATAGATGGAAATGGGTGAATAAGGTACGGAGTGATTTTTTGTAAATAACACGGCTTATTGTTTCTGCTGTTACCGCATTTCTTACCCATATCTTAAAAGTCTTAAATCTTATCTCTTCTTTCTGTTCTTTTCCAAAAGAAACGGTATACCCGCAGGGTATACAGATGAATCTTTGTTTTCCTCCTTTGGTTTTACCGTTCTTAACGAGTTTGGCTCCGCACCTGGAGCAAATCCTGTAATAGTTGGCGGCTGGATGTTTTTTTTCTCATATAGGGGGTAGTTTACCATGTTTTAGAAGATAAAGAAGCCCCAAAGCACCATTTTTATCAACACATTTCTTCAATTAAACCAAATCTCTCAAAACTACTAACATCCTTCGCCACTCCCGGAGTGGAATAGCTTTTATACACTACTCTATTCGTACGTACGAATTAAGGGGTTTCTGCTATCGGTGTCTGTGACATTCTGCTATTTCTGCCATAGTAAGTTGTAGTCACATTAACATTGCCCTTACTCCCAAACATCGCGTTATTTTCGTCGAGTGGATTATAAACCTTATCAAAATTATCTAGACCGCTTATTCCCAATGCATTTCTTAATCTTCCTTCGGTCTCACTATCAGCAAACCTAGAATCAATCGTTCCATTAACTGTCATACTGTATAGTTCACCTCCAACCTTGTAGAATACTTTAGTTACTCGAGAAAGCCCTCCCGATTGAGGCATTACTGTTTGGTATATCTCGTCGTAAGAATCCCATTGCTTTTGCCAACCTTTTGGTTCCGCTTCAGGTTTCCAAACATATAATTCAAACTCTGGAATTCTAGTTTCTTCTATCGCCTTTATCGCTGCTTGTATTCTAGGAAGTATGAGGGGGGGGATTTCCTCCAATGGCATACCTCTATATTTGTCTTTGACTGGTTTTCCTAGTGAAGTTGGATTTTCTTGCATATATCATGTTTCTATCCTTATCCTTGTTAGATTATACACCTATTCCATAAATTTTATCAATCATTTTTATATCAACCAATCCTCTCCTTCCCCGCAAAATCCATCACATGCTAATCCCACCGCCACTCCCCACCGCCACTCCCGGAGTGGAATAGCTTTGCACTTAGGGGTAAATCCTCTCCTTCCCCGCAAACTTCCACAGAACTTCCGGTCCTCAATCTTGCCAATGGCTTAACATCTGAATTTTTTTATCCTTAATCTTTCCGTGGGATTTTAGGTCCGCGCTTAATAGTCTGCATTCATATAATCGGGCAATAGCCAGAAATACCGCATCGTAAATCGTCACCTTATAATCTTTAACAATTCTAATAGCCAAAGCTACTATCTGTGAGTCAACAGGAACTATAGTCAGACCCAACCCGTAGAAATCACCGATGATTTGTTCAACTAAAGAAAATCCCAATCCTTTTCCTGCTAGCAGAGCGTTTGTGAGCTCCAAAACTAATAAATCGGGGACGATTATTTTTTCAAAGCCTAGCTTTTCGTATTTCGTCAGAAGCGCAATCGCCTGTTCTACATGTAACTCTTTCTCAGGAGAATACCACTGCACCACGACCGAAGTATCCAGAACAAAATCATATTGAATCATAACTAGATATGGCTATCTCTATCTTTCCGCACAAATTCGACCAAATTTATCTTCCTGCCGATTTTAGCCACTTTCCTCATGTTTTTATAGATACTCTCAAAAGAAGTTTTATTACCACCGCGTAAGTAGGCTCGTGTTGCTTCATGCAAAATTTCTCTGACGGACTTACCGTTTTTCAAAGCTGCTTCACGAATCAACCTGTATAAACCGGGGTCAAAATCCACCGTAGTCCTAAATGTCTGGCTTTGCATATGTCTATATATTTACATAAATATATAAATATGTCAAGGCTATCACCACCATCACCACCCATCATCACTCCACCCATCATCACTCCCGGAGTGGAATAGCTTCGCACTTAAGGACAAATTCTTTCCTTCCCCGAAAAATCTTTCAAGATGGATGCTCACGAGTTATAAACTTCTTAAATATTGAAGAAAGTTAGTCCTAGGTCATTCTCGTACACGTCTAATTGCCTTTTGAATTTGTGTAAGCTGTTTTAAATCCTCTCTTTCAGCCTTATATAAGTCATCATCAAGCCGCTTGCTTAATAATTGATTATTAATTTCCTGACTCCCGACCGGGACTCCATTTATTAATCTTCGAAGATATGACTGTCTCTGTCTTTCCGCAAGTGTATTTTTATGTGTATTGGTTTTCTTCATTGGTATTTATTGGGTTATTGGGTTATTGGCTGATTGGGTTATTGTATTCCCATCCTCTCCTTCCCCACAAAATCCCGCAATACTTTCAGATTATTATATGCGTCAGACCTTCGGCGTATTGATGAATGAGAGCGTTAATAAGCCTCTGATAGGGAATCTGATGTTTCTGCGCTTTAAATTTTACTTTAAGTAAATCGCTGTTTTTGACTCGGAGTGTAATTCTTTTTGTCCTTTGAAGCTCAACTGTATTTTGAGCAGCTTCTATTAGCGATTTTTTTGATTTTTCAAAATCCCCTACCCTTACGAATTCTCCTCTTTCGAGTGCGTCTTCTAAACTTTTCTCATATTTATCAAGTTTTATTTTATTTAATTTATTGTTTTTCATATTATTCCCCTTTTCCTAAATACTTTTTAGTTAACACACGACTCGGATAGACTGTCTTTAAAAATATTACTTTTCTTTCTGCATCCTTCACATAGGGGACCACATAAATATAATTTTTAATCTTTATTATAAATACTCTCTGGTTTGGATAATTCTTCTTATCTCTATGTTCAAATTCATCCAATATTCGATCATTCAAAATTGCCGTTATTACCTCATCAAATCCGACTCCCCTTGTCCCTTTCAGCAGTAAATTCTTTTCTTCGTTGTATTCAATCCGAAACTTCATATATGATATATTATATGTACATCCATTGTCAATACTATTCGTGTTGGTTATTTCTCCTCAATCCTCTCCTTCCCCACAAAGTCTCTCAAAACTTCCGGCACCAGGACCGAGCCGTCTGCCTGCTGGTAGTTTTCCAGAATGGCAATCAGAATTCTCGGAGACGCAACCGCAGTGTTGTTTAAGGTGTGGGCAAACTTCACCCCGTCGCGGGCTCTATAACGGATATTTAAGCGCCTGGCCTGAAATTCTCCCATGAAGGAGTTGGACATGGTTTCTCCGTAAGCCTCACGTTTCGGCATCCATGTTTCCACATCATATTTTTTCACCTGCGGCTCACCCATATCTCCGGTACACATCAGCATTACCCGATACGGCAATTTCAGATCCTGCAAAACTTCCTCGCTGTTTTGCAATAACTCCTCGTGACAAGCAATTGAGCTTTCGTAGTCATTAAGATTTATAATCACCTGTTCAATTTTATTAAATTGATGAAGTCTGTATAAACCCCTGGTATCTTTACCGTAGCTTCCTGCCTCTCTCCTAAAGCAGGGAGAAAAAGCGACGAACTTTTTAGGCAAATCTTTTTCCAATAAAATCTCGTCTGCATAATAAGCGGTCACGGGAACCTCTGCGGTTCCGGCCAAATACACTTCGTCTTTTTCAAGAGCGTACACCTCTTCCCTGCCCCACGGGAACTGTCCGTTGCCAACCAGAGTAAAGTCCTTAACTAAGCTCGGGGCAATAAGCGGAATGTATCCTTTTTTGACCAGTTTTTGCAGGGTATAAGTCAGAACTGCCATTTCCAGAAGAACGCCTTCGTTTTTGAGAAAATACGTCCGGAAACCGCCCACTTTCACTCCTCTATCAAAATCCACCAGATCGAGCCGTTTCATAAGTTCGATATGGTCAAGAGGGGCAAAATCCCAGCCAGAGACTGACTTCGGTTCGCCCCATTTTTTAACCTCTTTATTACCGCTTGCGTCTTTTCCGATCGGAACAATAGGATCCGGCACATTCGGCACCGTCAGCATCAGCTCGTTATAATCCCTCTCAACCGTCTTTAATTCCTCCTCCAGTTCCTTAATCTCATCTCTCAATTTCCTTCCTTCTTCTTTTTGGTCATTTGGATTTTGGATTTTATTTGATCCGCCAGCTGGCGGATGAAATTTTGAAATTTCATTTCTTTTAGCTCTCCTCTCCTCAATCTTCCCTATCAACTCCCTTCTCTTTTCATCCAATCTCAATAACTTGTCCCAATCCACCTCCCGATTCTTGTTTTTGGCCGCTTGTTTACAAATCTCTAAATTTTCCCGAATATATTTTATGTCTAACATATTTACTCCTCTTCTAGAATCTGTTTCCCGATTGAATCGGAATTACAGATTCTTGAACCCGCCGAAGCCTTGGCGAAGGCGGGCATACATTTTAATAATACGCCAACTTTTTTAATTCTGCTAACTTTGCCTCAAAATCTCTATTGATTTTCACGTGTTTTGGATGGAAGAGCAAATCTAAGCCTTTGCCAATATGTTTTCTATACTTGGTCGGTAATAATTTTTTACATCCATCAATACCGGCTGCAATTACCAAAAATGGAGTAAGGCTTCCGCATAAAAGAAATATCTTGCTTTCCTCTTCCACCTTTGCCCTCCTTACTACCCCGCCGTATCCCACAAAAAGATCTATGCACTCTTTTGTCTCCAAATCGGTAATACCATCCCCGATGACGATCTTTTTCCCCTTAATTTGCCTGATGATCTGCAACTTGCCATGATTAC
>Ga0155721_107_pt9 | contig 19025 bp, 19 predicted proteins | sample RifCSPlowO2_01_FD_107377 | JGI IMG/M metagenome (GOLD analysis project Ga0155721, IMG submission 107377) | Candidatus Gottesmanbacteria bacterium RIFCSPLOWO2_01_FULL_39_12b
CCCCATCCCGCCGTAGTTGAAGCAGGAGTGATCGGAAAGCCTGATCCGATGAGAGGCGAGATTATTAAGGCTTTTGTCGTGGTCAAAGATGATCAAATTATGAAGATCAAAAATCAAAAATACGCAGAAAATTTGAAGATTGAATTATCACAGTATGTCAAAAAACACCTCGCCGGTCATTCTTATCCACGAGAAATAGAATTTATCGATAAATTACCCAAAACTCGCAGCGGCAAAATTATGAGAAGGATATTAAAAGCCAAGGAATTAGGGCTTCCCATAGGCGATACTTCTACTTTAGAGGAATATTGAGTAAAGTATAGAAGGTTGCTGAATAATATGCTACCTCTAGTAGAATCAAGAGAAACCATACCTGAAAAAGTTTATATTATATGTGGCCCGATTGATCACCCAAATTGGGTGTCTCATGTTCCGACCTCTATGATTCCTGGATCAGAGGAAAGTACTATTTTTGATTCCGATTTAGCAACGTTACACCAACTACATTGTCTTAACAAGGGAGGCCTTCATTTTTTTACTTTATTTACACAAGTTCAATATGATGCCTATATGAAGAGGCTTGAAGGTGGGCAAATGGAGACTTTAGGCAGTGATGGCTGGTAGAACAATGACAAATTCGCCCTTGAATTCTTGATCAGCTATTAATAGTTCCGAAATTTTTCCTCTTATAATTTTTTCGTGAATCTTAGTCAGCTCTTTGGCAATTGCGATCTCTATATCACCAAAAACCTCTTTTATATCTTCAAGGCTTTCTTTTAGCCGATGTGGACTTTCAAAAGCAACAATTGTATATAAATGCTTTCGCGGCCGCGAACAAAATAGTATATATTCTAGAACTTCGATTCTTTCTCCTTTCTTCTTTGGTAGATAACCTAAAAACAAAAATTTATCTGTAGGAAGTCCTGAAATTGTTAGAGCGGAAATTAATGAGGTCGGACCTGGTATTGTGACTATCTTAATGCTCTGTTTTATACATTGCCTGACGAGTTTAAATCCCGGATCGGAAATGAGTGGAGTTCCTGAATCGGAGACTAAGGCGACGTTTCTGTTATTTTCTAACAATTCAATTATATCAGGAACTTTTTTATCCTCCACTTCGTCATAGAAAGAAACTAGCTTTGGTAATTCCTTAACAGTTGGGGTCAGACCTTTAAATTCCTTAAGGTCTGACCCCGTCTTTTTTTGTAACTCTTGAAGTAAAATCCCTGTTCTTCTTGTGTCCTCACAGGCAATGTAATCGACCGTAAAAAGTGTTTTTATAGCTCGAATTGTTATGTCCTCTAAATTTCCGATTGGTGTTGATACCAAGTAAAGAATCCCCATGGAATGATTATACGGGATAAACTTGATTTAACCAAAATTGTATGATAATTTCATAAATATGGGAAAGTTGGTCTTAATCAGACACGGTGAATCGGTTTGGAATAAAAAAGGTTGGTGGACCGGCTGGCATGACGTGCCATTGTCTGAAAAGGGCAAAACGGAAGCAAAAACAGCAGCCGCTACCTTAAAAGGTATGGTATTTCACCATACCTTTACCTCTGATCTTGTACGCGCTTGGGAAACCCTTGAGATAATAAAACGGGAATTGAAAATTACTGATTTACCTACTGTTAGGCATCCTGCGTTGAAAGAAAGGAATTACGGACATTATGCTGGAAAAAGTAAATGGCAGATTCAAAAAAAGCTTGGTGAGAAAGAATTTAATAGAATCCGTCGCGGTTGGAACACACCTATAAAAAACGGTGAAACATTAATGAACGTTTTTGAAAGAGTTAAACCTTATTTCGATGAAAACATATATCCCCATTTGCGGCTCGGTAAAAACGTCTTGTTAGTTGCCCATGGAAATTCCATCCGCGCTCTCATCAAGCACCTTGAAGGTGTATCAGATCGGGATATTGAAGAGGTTGAGATTAAAACAGGAGAAGTACTCTTGTATGATTTAGACCAATGGGGTAGAGTGATAAGTAGTGAGAAACGCTTCACAAATCAAAAAGCAGGCAAGCAATAATTTTTTGAAAGGAATACACCATGAGAAAACTTAAAATTGGCATTAACGGTTTCGGCAGAATCGGAAGAATCGCCTCTAGAATTATTCTGAATCGTTCTAATTTAGAACTTGTCACAATTAACAGCCGGTCAGATTCTTCTTCCCATGCGTATCTACTAAAATATGATTCTACGTATGGGACTTTACCTCAAGATGTTAGAGCCGATCACAACTCGTTGGTAATTGATGGTAAAAAAATAAGCGTTTTTAATTATGCCACACCGGGCGAAATTCCCTGGGATACTTCCGGTATTGATATTGTGATTGATTCAACAGGAAAATTTAGGACTCAAAGCGAATTAAAAAACCATCTTAAAAACGGAGTAAAATACGTAGTTTTATCAGCTCCGGCCAAAGATGAGACAAAGACTTTTGTATTAGGAGTAAATCATGCCTCCTTTAATTCAACAAAGGATACGATCATTTCAAATTCATCTTGTACGACAAACTGTTTAGCAACAACACTGAAAGTTCTAGATGATAATTTTAAAGTAAAAAGGGCCTTCATGACTACGATTCATGCCGTGACTGACTCTCAAAATTTACTGGACAACTCACATAATAAAGAAGTGAGATTAAGACGCGCCTCCCTTGCTTCCATGATTCCTGCTTCAACAGGCTCGGCCCGGGACATCGGCAAACTGTTTCCCGATCTCTCTGGAAAAATAATCTGTCAGGCTATCCGTGTTCCCCTTTTGACTGTATCACTTATCAATTTGTCATGTGAGATTGAGGTCCCGACTGATAAAGAGATGGTTAACCAGGCATTTAAAAAATCAGAAGAGAGGGGGTTAAAAGGAATATTAGCAACGAGTAAGTTAGAATTGGTTTCTAAAGACTATACAGGAAGTCCGTATTCCTCTATAGTCGATACTTTTCTTACACAGGTAAATGGCGGTAACTTAGTCAATGTCTATGCCTGGTACGACAATGAGTGGGGATATACCTCAAGGTTAATTGATATGCTGGAGTTTGTCGGTAAAAAAGCTAATTTAATTTAATAAAAAGCTTATGAAGAAAAAAACGATTTATGACATAAAATCTCTTTCCGGACGGACGGTTTTTCTAACCGTAGATTTCAATATTTCTCTTATAGACGGAAATATTACTAACGACACGCGTATTGTTGAAGCTCTACCGACCATAAATTATTTAATTAAAAAAGGAGCCAAGGTTATAATTGCCTCACATCTGGGAAGGCCGGAAGGATATGACTTGAGTTTATCCCTGAAGCCGGTTGCCAAAAGGCTCGAAAAATTGACCGGAAAAAAAGTAAAACTGATCGATAAATTTTGGGAGAAAAGCGCTTTGGATGATATCCGAAAAGTCAAAGACCGTCAACTTCTGATGCTTGAGAATATACGATTTATAGACGGAGAGAAAGAAAATGACCGGCAATTTGCACGACATTTGGCATCTATGGCTGACTTTTTTGTCAATGATGCTTTTGGTACGGCTCACCGGGTTCACGCTTCAATTGTAGGAATTGCAGAGTTTTTACCCAGTTTTGCCGGTCTTCTGATGGCAAAAGAGGTTGAAATGCTATCTGATGCATTAGAAAGGCCTAAAAGACCATTTCTGGTGATTATTGGAGGGGCCAAAACACCGGAAAAAATTGCCGTTATTGAAAGAATACTCGATATTGCAGATACCGTAGCCTTGGGAGGAGCGATTGCCAATACATTTCTGGCTGCCTGGGGCTTTGGCATGGGCAAATCATATGTTGACTATGAAATGGTTGAGATGGCGCGCGTCATATTCTGGAAAACTACCAGAAAACATTCTGCTCTAATATTGCCTCTGGATGTAATTACTTCTAACAAAGATAAAAATGTTAAACCAAAAGTAGTCGATTATAACAATGTATCGCATAATACTGCAATTTACGATATTGGCCCTAAAACAAGACAACATTATCGGGACCTGATATTTGAGGCAAAAACCGTTATTTGGAACGGGCCCATGGGTTTGTATGAAGACCCACGTTTTACAGAAGGAACAGACAGCATCCTGGAAAACATCTCTCAAAGCAAATCATTTTCCATCGTGGGAGGCGGGGATACTCTGACTAGTATCAAGAGTCAAAAATATCTAAAAACCATATCTCACATTTCAACAGGCGGAAGCGCCATGCTCGAATTCTTAGAAAAAGGTACACTTCCCGGAATTGAGGTTTTGCAGAACGCCTAAGCTATCTGATACTTTCGAAACACAGCCACCACTCTACCTTGAATTTTTACATGGGTGGTAAAAATAGGAGTCATTGAGGCATTGGCAGGTTGTAGTTTGATTCTGTCCTTTTCAAAAAAGATCCGTTTTAAAGTAGCAAACCCGTTTGGTAATATAGCCACAACGATATCACCGTTTTGGGCGTCCTGCTGATGTTGAACTATGACATAATCACCATCGAGAATTCCCTCGTCTACCATAGAATTTCCTTTTACCTGCAAGATAAAGCCCGGTCTTTTACTGTTGATGATATTGGCCGGAACTGATAAATAAAAGTTTGGATCGGTATGAGGTTCAAGAGGGGCTCCGGCGGCTATAAAACCTAAGACCGGCAATTCTATGGCAGAATCACTGCCAAACGTTCTTTTTTCATTTATTAATTCAATTCCTCTTTCAAATCCGGCCGTTTTTTTTACAAATCCCTTTAAAACAAGGCGTTGTAAGTGTTCGTGGACGGTTGAGACGGCATTTACTCCCAAGCTTTCCGCTATTTCAGCCAAAGTTGGTGCATATCCATGCCGCTGGATGTATTGTTGTATAAATTCAAGTGTTTGCCTTTCCCGATTGTATAAAATAGCGGTCATAAAAAATTACCCGAATATATTTATATTATAATTATTATTTTATTAGTAATCTATCTAAGATATCTTAAAAAAAACCGAATGTCAAGATAGTCAAACTCCGATTTAATCGGGCAAACTATGATAAAATACCTCATGATGAAATTTAAATTAAAAACACCTTTCTCTCCTTCCGGAGATCAGCCGCAAGCAATTAACTCTTTAATAAATGGATTAAAACTGGGGTTAAAGAATCAGGTGCTTCTTGGTGTCACCGGAAGTGGTAAAACATATACGATCGCAAACGTGATCGAAAAAATACAACGACCGACATTAGTCATATCTCATAATAAGACTTTAGCCGCCCAATTATATCAGGAATTTAGAGACTTTTTTCCTGATAATGCCATCTGTTATTTTGTCTCTTACTATGATTATTATCAACCAGAAGCATACATACCTCAAAGTGATACATATATTGAAAAAGAAACCCAAATCAATGAAGAGATCGATAAACTTAGATTATCAGCAACGGCAAATCTCTTAAGCCGAAAAGATACGATTGTGGTTGCTTCTGTCTCTTGTATTTATAATTTAGGCTCACCGAAAGTCTACGGAAGTTTTATTTTAGAACTCAAAACGGGTATAAAAATAGAGATGATTAGCCTGATAAAGCGTTTAGTTGACTTACATTACGTCAAAAGCGATTTTGAATTTAAAAGGGGTTTATTTAGAACTCGAGGGGAATCTCTTGATATTTTTACGGCTTATGAAGATATAGCCTATAGGATTATTGGGGAAGAGGGGAAAATTAAGGAACTCTTCAAAATCGATCCCGTTTCCGGTCATATTATTGAGCAGATAGATAATCTTGTAATCTTTCCTGCTAAACATTACATGACTGATCCTAAAAGTCGTAATCAGGCTTTTGAGGAAATTAAAGATGATTTAAGAAAACGGGTCAATGAGCTCGAAACGCAAAAAAAAGATCTGGAAGCTCACCGGTTAAGCCAAAGAGTGAATTATGACCTGGAAATGATTGAAGAATTGGGTTTTGTTAATGGTATCGAAAATTATTCCCGTTATTTCGATAATAGGCGGCCTGGTGAAGCTCCCTGGACATTACTTGATTATTACAAAGAAAAATACGGTGAAGAATGGCTTCTGATAATCGATGAATCCCATATGACAGTGCCCCAAGTCAGAGGGATGTATAATGGAGACAGATCAAGAAAACAGACCCTAATTGATTTTGGCTTCAGGCTTCCTTCTGCTCTGGACAATCGGCCACTAAACTTTGTCGAATTTCAGCAAAAGATTCCACAAACAATATATGTTTCCGCCACCCCCAATGCTTGGGAAACGTCGCTTGCTAGTGCTACGATGCAAAGGTTGGACCTTAACAGCCCAACCGGTATTGTAGAGCAACTGGTAAGACCTACCGGCATTACAGACCCTGAAATTATTATCCGTCCAATAGAAGGCCAAATATCTGACTTAACCCATGAAATAATCAAAAGAAAAAAATTGAAGGAGAGGGTTTTGGTGACAACTTTGACTAAAAAGACAGCCGAGGATTTGGCGGCTTTTTTCCAGGAAAAAAGATATCTAAAGACCAATCATAATATAAGCGAATCGGGACAACCTCTCGTACAATATCTCCACTGCGATATCGAAACTCTGGAAAGAAGCGATATCCTGGACGACTTAAGGCTAGGGAAATATGACGTTTTAATCGGCATCAACCTGCTTCGTGAAGGTTTAGATTTGCCTGAAGTTTCATTAGTTGCCATATTGGATGCCGATAAAGAAGGCTTTTTGCGTAGTCAAACATCGCTTATTCAAACCATGGGAAGAGCGGCCAGACATATAAAGGGAAAGGTTATTATGTATGCAGACCAGGTAACCCGCTCTATGGATGAAGCGATCAGGGAAATAAAAAGACGGCGTACATATCAACAAAAATATAACCGTATTCATGACATTACTCCTGCGCAAATCACTAAACCTATCAGAGATAAATTAATCGATAAAGCAGATGATGACGCACTTTCGTCGATACAGCTTCTTGATAAGAAACAACAAATCGGCTACGATAAACTGTTATCAATTGATACCAATCAGCTGACGCCAATAGACATCGTCAAACTTATAAAAGTATTGGAGAAAGAAATGAAGTTAGCCGCCAGTGATCTTAATTTTGAACTGGCTGCCACCTTAAGAGATAAGATCAGGGAACTAAATAAGTAAAAAATCTTTATTAATTATGCTAGATAAAATTGTCATTCGTGGAGCCCGTCAACATAATCTAAAGAATATAGACCTTGAGATACCTAAAAATAAACTGATAGTTTTTACAGGACTCTCCGGCTCAGGTAAATCTTCTCTTGCTTTTGATACGATCTATGCCGAAGGTCAGAGAAGGTATGTGGAAAGTCTTTCTTCATACGCCAGACAATTTTTAGGTGTCATGGATAAACCCGATGTTGATTCTATAGACGGTTTATCTCCTGCCATATCGATCGATCAAAAGTCTACCAGCCATAATCCCCGGTCTACAGTCGGTACAATTACCGAAATATACGATTACCTTAGATTGCTCTTTGCCCGAATCGGTCATCCACACTGCACGAATTGCGGAAGAGAGGTTTCCAGACAAAGTACTGATCAAATATCAAGTAACGTATTAACAATGATCCAAAACCTTAGCCGTTCTTCATTTAAAAGGCCAGTTAGAATTATCATTTATTCTCCTGTTGTAAGCGACCGAAAAGGAGAATTCAAAGACCTTTTGGATAACCTTAGAGGTAAAGGGTTTACTAAAGTTAGAATTGACGGTCAGATTTTTTCTCTTTCAACCGATCTGGTAATCATTAAAACGAATAAACATAGTATTGAAGTGGTAATTGACCGTATAACAATCAATAAAGAATCATTAAAAGAGAAGAAAATAAAGGATCTCAAAAGAAGAATCAGTGAAGGAATAGAACAGGCGACCAATTTATCTGCGGGCTTAGTAGTTATTTCAGAAATCTTAGATGCCTCTTTTTCTTTTCCTGAAAACCCCAAAAAATATGAAGATCATTTATTTTCTCAAAGATTTGCGTGTGGTTATTGTAATTTGTCTATATCCGAGATAGAACCGAGAATTTTTTCCTTTAACTCGCCTCATGGTGCTTGCCCAAAATGTAGCGGTATCGGTATCGTACTACGGGTTGATCCAGAGCGTGTTGTCAGTAATAATTTAAGTATCTCTGAAGGAGGAATTCTCCCTTTTGCCCGGGTGATATTTTCCGATACCTGGTACGGAAGAATCCTTCTTAAAGTTGCAAAAGAATTGCTAATTGATATCCGTAAGCCGCTTAAATTTTGCCCTAAAGATAAAATTGATAAGTTGTTATATGGAACCGGAGAAGAGGTTTATGAAGTTGAAGGAGAGAACAGATATGGTAAATTAGTGACCATTTACGAGACTTTTACAGGGATAATTCCTGAACTGGAAAAGCGATATCGTGAGACCGAATCTGAATACGTGAGGACGGAAATTGAAAAGTATCTCAAAAAAGAAATTTGTTTAGAATGTAACGGAGCAAGATTAAAAATAGAAGCTCTTTCGATCACCATTTTAGAAAAATCAATAGTGGTTATTACGTCGTTATCAATCAATTACGCTCTTTCCTGGATTAAGAGTCTAGAGGATCATCTTAATCAGAGAGAAAAAACGATTGGAAAATTAATTATAAAAGAAATAATTACCCGCCTAAGTTTTTTAATTTCGGTAGGCTTAGAATATCTCACCCTAGATCGTTCTTCAAGTAGTCTGTCTGGAGGCGAGGCTCAGAGAATAAGATTAGCGTCTCAGATAGGATCAGGTTTATCCGGCGTCTTATACGTTCTTGATGAACCATCCATTGGATTGCATCCAAGGGATAACAAACGACTTATAAATACTTTAAAACATCTTCGGGATTTGGGTAATACGGTTATCGTTGTAGAGCACGACCGCGAAATAATGGAAAATTCAGATCTGATAATTGATTTTGGACCCGGTGCAGGAGAACGCGGGGGAAAGATTATCGCTTCCGGTAACATATCTCAAATCAAAAAAAATCGTTCTTCACTAACCGGAAAATATTTATCAAATAAAATTAAAATTGGAATCGAATATAGTCATATTTCAAAAGTAAACGAGGGTAATTTTATGGTAATTTGCGGATGCACTGAAAACAATCTGAAAAACATTGACGTCTCTTTTCCGATAGGTAAACTGATTTGTGTTACGGGCGTTTCCGGTAGCGGCAAATCGACTTTAATAGTCGATACGTTGTATCAGGCTTTAGCGGGCAGCTTTAATCCGTTTCACCGGGAAAAAACCGGAGGTTTTGCTTCGATAAAAGGCCTTGATAATTTAAAACGTGCTATCTTAATTGATCAAGCACCCATAGGAAGGACTCCCAGAAGTAACCCGGCTACCTACACAGGGGCTTTCAGTTTTATCAGGGATCTGTTTTCAAGCATTCCTGAATCCAAAGCCAGGGGTTACAAAGCAGGACGATTTTCTTTTAACGTTAAAGGGGGCCGCTGTGAAGCCTGTCGTGGGGAGGGTGAAACCAGAATCGAGATGCAATTTTTACCTGATGTTTATGTCACCTGCGATGTTTGTCAAGGTCAAAGATTTAACCAGGAGACCTTGGAAGTAAAATTTAAAGGGAAAAATATCGCAGACGTATTACAATTAACGGTTGAAGAGGCATACAATTTTTTTATTAATATTTCCGGACTCGAAACTAAACTTGAGACTTTGATGGACGTTGGTTTATCTTATATTCATCTAGGTCAACCTGCACCTCATCTTTCCGGCGGGGAAGCGCAGAGGGTGAAGTTGGCTACAGAATTATCCAAAAAAAATAGTAGAGGTACAGTTTTCATTCTTGATGAACCTACCACTGGACTGCATTTTGCCGATTTAGAAAAGTTATTGCATGTCTTAAAACAGCTCGTGATGATTGGTAATACCGTTATAATAATTGAACATAATCTGGATATCATTAAAAACTCTGATTGGATTATTGATCTTGGACCCGAGGGGGGCAACAAGGGTGGATATATTATTGCCTCCGGTACGCCTGAAAATCTTAAGGAAAATGCAAAATCGTTTACCGGTCAATTTCTTAAAAAAGTGATATGATTTATGACCGAGAGACGATTCATTTGATTCCTGAAACACCCGGTGTATACCTTTATTTAGATAATAAAAATAAGATAATTTACGTCGGTAAAGCCAGCAATCTTAAAAAAAGGGTTTCTTCATATTTTTATAAGAAAAGCCTCTTTGATCAAAAGACGAAGCATCTGATCTTAAGCCTAAACAAAATCGAAATTATTGAAGTCGCCAACGAATTCGAAGCTTTAATACTGGAAGCAAATTTAATCAGAAAACATCTCCCGAAGTATAATATTATCTGTCGTGATGACCGTCATTATCTTTATATCACGATTTCTAAAGAAGAATATCCCAGAGTTATTCTGTCAAGAAAAAAAGGCAATTTTGGACCTTTTCCGAGCCATCGAGTCGTCTGCGATTTACTTCGTATAATACGTTCCATAATACCCTTCTGTACTCAAAATTCAAAATATGTAAACCCTTGTTTTTATACCCATCTCGGATTATGTAAACCTTGCCCGGCCGTAATAAGACAAAAAGTAGGTGAGGAGCATAAAAAATTAAAAAATCTTTACTTGAAAAATATCAAACAGATTAGATCGCTTCTTTCCGGAAAGATTATGCCACTTCAATCAGTTCTCTTTGAAGAAATGTACAAGCTTTCTCTCAAAGAAAAATATGAAGGAGCGATTCACTTTCGTAATCGATTAAATAACCTGGATTATTTAATAAACCGTTACCGATCACCAGAAAAGTATCTCGAAAATCCTCAATTAATTGAAGAAGATCGTAAAAAAGAAATTGATGACTTATATCAAATTTTGCTCTTGTATTATAGGGATTTAATTCCTCTTCACCGGATCGAATGCTACGATATCAGTAATATTACGGGTAAATATTCTGTTGGTTCGATGGTGACTTTTATAAACGGCAAGCCGGATAAGCAATTTTACCGGCGATTTAAAGTTAAAATTGACGGTAAAGTAAATGATTTTGCCATGTTGAAAGAAATAATACTAAGAAGATTAAAGCATTATGAATGGCCTTATCCAAATTTGATAATTCTGGACGGGGGGAAACCACAACTTTTAGCTGTTTGTAAAATTTTCCATGATCAAAAACAATTATTTCCGGTTATTGGACTGGCAAAAAGATTAGAAGAGATAGTTATTCCTGAGGGCAAATCTTTTCTCAAAATAATACTTCCCCAAAACTCTCCGGCTCTTCATCTGGTACAGAGATTACGGGATGAGGCCCACCGATTTGCCCATAAATATCATCAAGTTTTAAGGTTAAAACATCTCTTTTCTTTTTCTTAAAGATGTCTAATATGTTATGATTTAGATAATTTTATAAAGGATGAAAATACTGCTTAAAAAATATTTTATCACTATCTTATCCGTCTTTACTCTTACTCAAATAATATCCTCATTTGTTATTAAAGGCGGTTGGAATAGCTTATTTTACGCTTCACTTATTTTAAGTATTCTATTCTGGTTCGCCAAACCCCTTATTAATATTATTATGTTACCAGTTAATCTGCTGACTTTAAATTTAGCTGCCTGGTTTGTAAATATTATTATCTTCCTTCTCTGGATACGTTTAGTTCCTGATATCAGTATCAATAGCTGGCAGTTTAGTGGGGCAAATTTAAAGATAATATTGTTAACACCATTTTATTTTAGTGCCTTTCAGGTTATAATACTTTGCTCAATTTTATTAACGATTATTATACAGTTTTTTAAATGGTTAATCCGTTGAGCAGATATGTTTACGGATAAAAAAATAGTTGTCATTGGCGGGGGAACCGGTACGTATAGTGTTTTAAGCGGGCTCAAAAAAATTTCTAAAAATATTACAGCGGTGGTGAGTATGGCTGATTCCGGTGGGAGTGCTAAGAAAGAGCGGGACGAATGGGGACTACTACCTAGCAGCGATATCAGAAAATCGCTTTTGGCACTAGCTGATGTCTCTACTGAAAATAGCTTGCTTCTGAGACAACTCTTTCAATATCGATATAGTCAGGGTATTGGTGTTAAAGGAATGACTTTTGGGAATCTGTTTCTGGTCGCTTTAACAAAATTACTTGGTTCTCAAGCAAAAGCGATAGAAAAAGCGGGAGAGTTATTACAGATAAAGGGAAAAGTTCTACCTGTAACTTTAAATAATTTTGACCTGGTGGCGACTTATGAAGACGGTTCAAGAGTAATCGGGGAACACTCGATAGATAACCCTAAACATAACGGAGAAATACGAATTGTAAAATTATTAACCAAACCAAATGTTTCGGTGACTATTGAAGTAAAAAATGCAATCCTGGAAAGTGATGTGGTAATAATAGGGCCCGGAGGTTTCTACACTACTATATTAGCCAGTCTTATTGTCGAAGGTGTCGTTGACAGTCTTATTAAAAGTAAGGCCAAAAAAATATTTATACTTAATCTGATGACTGAATACGGTCAGACATATAAATACACCGCTTCAGATTTCATCAACGGATTAAATCAATATTTTCCTTTTAAATATCTCGATTACGTTTTTATAAATAAGGCTCCTATCCCCAATTACATATTGAAAAAATATATCAAATACCATGTTGAACCGGTGGTTAATAATTTATCTGCAAAATATCCTTTTAAAATAATTGCTGATGATTTATTATCTAAACGAATGGTCAGAAAAGAAAAAGGGGATTATCTAAATAGAAGTTTAATCAGACATAGCCCTGAAAAATTGGCTAGGCTGTGCGTGAAGCTTAAAAGTTTGCTATAATATAATAAATGAAACATATATTAACGCTTATACAAATAATCGTCTCGGTTTCATTAGTCGCCTTAATTATATTACAGGCTAAAGGAGTAGGACTGGGCAGAGCTTGGGGTGGTGGCGGAGAATTCTACAAAAGCAGAAGAGGTATTGAGAAGATTATCTTTCAAATAACTATTGTACTCGCCTTAATATTTCTAATCACATCGATTTTTAACTTAATTCTATCTTAAATCATGCGCAGACAGTTACAGTTTGTTGCATTGTTTATTCAAACTTTTTGGGAACGGCATTATAAATATATCTTAGTATCGGCGATATTGGGTTTTTTTTCTACCCTTTTTATAATCCAGTCCTATCCGATAATTTCCTCAATCACGTTTAACCGTAATTATAAAATTGGATTGGTTGGAAGATTTTCTGAAACTACTCTGCCACTTTTTATCCAGAATGAAATCAGTATTGGTTTGACATCATTAACCCCATCCGGCATTGCCACCGCTTCTATAGCCCAATCATGGGATGTTGATTCAAAAGGGGTTAATTATTTGTTTCATCTGAAACAGAATTTAGTCTGGCATGATGGTAAAAGGTTTGAAGCAAAAGATGTTAACTATAATTTAAAAGATGTAATTTTCACGCCTCTGAACGAAACAACTTTAAAAGTTACGCTTAAGGAACCCTACGCACCATTATTAGTTCTTCTTTCTCAACCTCTGTTACGGGACAAACTGGTTGGCTTAAATTCTTTGAAAATATCCAGGTTAATCTATAAAGGTGACTATATATCAGAAATTACCTTACTACCTAATAAGAGTTCCAGTTTTAGTAAAACTTATAAATTTTATCCAAATCAGAATGAGGCTATTTTGGCTTTTAAATTGGGCGAAGTTAATTCGTTAAAGGAAATTAGCGATTATAAGGAATTAGAAAACTGGAAGAATATAAAAATCGATTCAATAAATTATTATGACCGCTATATAGGTCTATTTTTTGATCTTAAAAATAACTTATTTAAAGAAAAAGAAATACGTCAGGCTTTTGCTTATACTATGCCAAAAATCGAAAGCTTAGAAAAAGCTTTTACTCCTATTTCACCTTTATCATGGGCATATTCCCCGAAAATCAGATTATATAATTACGACCCCGATACAGCAAGTAAAATTCTTTCTAAAAGCCAAATAAGTTCCCCTTCTTCTCAAATTACGCTGACGACTTTTGTGACAAATCTGGATATTGCTCAAAAGATAGTCGATGAATGGAATAAATTAGGTTTAAATGTACGTATAAAAGTAGAGAATTCCATACCTTCCGATTTCCAGATATTGCTTTGGACTCAGGCGATACCTGTCGATCCAGATCAATACCAATATTGGCAGTCTACTCAGGAAGAGACTAACATTACTCATTATAGTAACCAAAAGATAGATAAATTATTGGAGGACGGTAGAAAAATCTATGATTTGGAATCGAGGAAGAAAATTTACGCAGATTTTCAAAGATATATCGTAGACGATGTTCCGGTAATATTTCTTTATTATCCAAAAGTTTACAATATAAACCGAAACTAAATACATAATGCATTTATTTGACCAAATCCGAACCTATTTTGAACGAAACTGAACGCCATTTTTCTAATCGACTAATTCGTTTTAGCGATCGCCACAGGTCTCTTGCACTTAAAAAGCAGGCACAGCGCGCCTACTAAAATTATCAGTTCGGACCAGAAATCCAACTGAAACCAGTATTGGCTAAGCAGTTCCAGTCTGGTAAATCTGGAATAATACCCCCCGGTCGGATCTTTACCAAAGATTAAAAACGATAAATGCCCAAACATTAAAAATGTCGTGAATATTAATGCTCCGATTAATATAAACTTATAACTTTTCGATGTTTGTGGAGTTGAATTTGTCAAAAACAGAATTCCGAACAGCAAAGATAGAACTGTCGTATCCGTAAAGTGAGTATTGAGAAAATCGAATAAGAGCTGCGGCCAAACAATGATGTTGTCGCTGCCAAAAGGAAATTCAAAACTCCTCATTCCCAAAATAGAATATCCGTGTTTATATGGCATCCAAATCTCCTGAACAAAAATCATTGTCAGTATAATCAGAAAAAGGGAAACTCCCGCCAGAATCCATTTCCGATTTGTATCTCTTTTTAGATTCAAGCTTGGCCTGAATATTTCGTATGCCAGACCAATAAGGATAACCAGAAATCCAATCCAGGGAGGACTATAGATTACCCCCGGAGCATCTCCCACGTTTATTTTTGTCCACGCAGGCATCCAAAGCAACAACAATAAAACTATCATGAAGAAAATAAATGCAAAGATGCGATTTGAAGCGTTGCTCATATTTTTATTTTATTCCCCTGAAAACTCGGAATATCCGTCAAGGTGAGTTTTTGTCTGAATAGTTGGCAATAAAGACTATAAATCAACCATTCTCAATATTCCGGAATAAATTGAACTAGTGCCGATGATCGGACTCGAACCGATACGGAAGGTTTTACTTCCATTGGATTTTAAGTCCAACGCGTATACCAATTTCGCCACATCGGCTCAGTTTAACACTGAGCTAGTCGAAATGCTGCGGGACATGGATTCGAACCATGATACTGGGATTCAAAGTCCCATGTCCTACCATTAGACGATCCCGCAATTTATTAATAACTTACCTATTTTAACTAGAATTATATATGGTTGCAACATGATTGTGTTTTTAATACAATACATTAAAATAAGGACGCTTAGCTCAGCTGGTAGAGCGTCGCGTTTACATCGCGTAGGTCGGGGGTTCAAATCCCTCAGCGTCCACCAAGCCGAGGTAGCCAAGGTGGTCACGGCGCGTGTCTGAAAAACACGTAATGTCAGTTCGATTCTGACCCTCGGCACCGAACAAAATCTGAGGATTTTTTCGGTGTAAACACATGCGTTTACGCAGAAAATTTCGTCAGAAATTATTCTGCGGTGGTAGTTCAGCGGTAGAATGTCTCCTTGCCAAGGAGAAGGTCGCCGGTTCAAATCCGGTCCACCGCTCCCGTTCGCCACTTCGCTCTTCAGGGTAAACCTTTAAATATTGAAGTGTTTACTCTGAACGAACGAAGTTCGTGAAGAGCCCTTGTAGCTCAATTGGATAGAGCACGCGCGTTCTAAGCGCTAGGTTGGGTGTTCGAGTCACCCCAAGGGCGCAAAATTGGGCAATTGGTGTCCTGAACGATTGCTAGGTTAAAACGTATCTCTACGACAACTCCATTCTCGCATGGATTTAAATTGTTTGAGATGCGAAATCAGAGGTTATGATGATGCAGGCTTTACTTAATCCATATTCTAGTGAGACTAATAGTGTATGAACGGCTTCTGAGATTCTTATCATTCACCACTCCTTTGAGCATATGGATGCCATCATTGCTAATCGTTACATTTGCAGATTTAATGACATTAAATAAGGGAGTTTGGGAATACCAATCCTGTTTTGACACCTCTTGAGAACCATCGATATACCAGTCAATTATTCCATTGAATTGATTGGTGGCACCAAGTATAGACATTTCATATGAGCCAGATTTGAGAAAAAACTTTCCCTCGAGCGCTGCTCCTTTAGTCCCGTCACTGTTCCAAAATCCACCATGCATCTGTTCTTGTGTAGGATTATAACTAAAAGTTCCGACAAGAGTAGTAAATTCCTCCGGCCAAAGAGAAGCAGTGACGGGGTGAATATTATTCGCTTTTACATTACCAGCAACATCAAGAGTGGTAGATGGATTTGTCGTACCAATACCAATATTATTAGAAAAACTATAATCTCCACCGCCAACTTTACTGCCAAATTGACCTGATCTTATATCGCCTGCATTGATGGTAGCATTTAATGTTCCAACGTTGAGCACGCCACTACCAGTTATTCTTAGTCTTACAACATTATCAATCTTGACGACGAAATCTCCCGTATCTGGATCTACGCCAAAAATAATACCAGCTGCGCTGGCTATTTTAGTTGGAGAGTAGAAAAAAGAGTAAATACCAAAAAGAATTAAACCACAAAGAACTATAAGCGCTTGTCTTCTTTTTGTCTTGAACCATAATAAGAACGTCATTTTATCTCTTCATTATTATGGTAAATTAAGAGAGAGGAAGTGTCAAGTTTTATCAAATGAGACGTCCCCTTTTGTGCCGAGGAGAGGACTTGAACCTCCACCCCTTACGGGACAGCCTCCTCAAGACTGCGTGTCTACCAATTCCACCACCTCGGCATCTAATTATACGAGTTTACAGTGGGCTGGAGAGGAGTCGAACCTCCAAGACTTTCGTCATACGCTCCTGAAGCGTACGCGTCTACCAGTTCCGCCACCAGCCCGTCGTCGCTTCGCTCCTCAGGGTAAACCCTAACCAATTGTGCTTACCCTGAATCCCCGACCACAATCGAGATGAATAAGAGCGGCGGAGGGGACTTGAACCCCTGACCTTCTCCTTGGAAGGGAGACATTCTACCGCTGAACTACCGCCGCAGCAGATAAAATCCAGAGATGAATATTATACCAACTTAAGATCTTCGCCACAAACCACTTAGCGTATCGATAATAAAATTCCAGATTCCCCAAAGTAAGCTATTGATAGTTTTATATATAGACGGCCATATTTTTTCTATAAAGATATATATTTTATTTATTATATTAGAATCGTCCTTAGTATAATTATCGTCCATAATTTTGCAGTCTCTATAATTTAATATTATCTCCGACTTTTATATTATAGGCATTAAGAGAACCCGCGTTAACTTCCAGCGCTTTGTCAAAGGGAATTTTGGAGCTAAATATAGGCGGTAGGCTAGAGGCGTTATCAGGTGGCCTGACATTTTCTGTAATATCGACAACAGTATTCTCTTTAATCCATATGAAGTCTAAAGGGAAATGCATATCGAGCATCCAAAACTGGTGATAATCGGGATTCGTAAAAATAAAAAGCATGCCTTGGTTTTCAGCCAAACTTTTTCTGCCGGACAAACCTTTGCTTTTTTTAGAATCTGTATCTGCAATTTCTACTTCTAATTCTTGATTATTGATCGAAATTTTACTCAATCCGTTTTTTTTAATTTTTAGATATATTAAACCTGAAGCTAAAAAAAGAAGAATTACTATTAATACAAGCTTTTTTGTGAACATGTATTTTATTTATGTATCGTATATTTTGGTCGAGATTTACGAAAAAGTTAGAACCGAATTCCGTAAACATTAAATCGCCCTTCGGGCGAGAAGTTACTATTTCGCATATTCAACTGCGGCAACCTTAATTGTTCCTATGGTATTGTACTTGCTATCCTGACCTGGGGTAAAGATTCCTGTTATAACAACTTTCTGTCCCGGGGCTATTTTCCCTGAAATTAAATCCCGTTGATTAAGTCCTTGCAAGCCATAATATATACCATCTTTACCCTGTAACCCAAATGTACATTCTAATGTTTGACCTCCGCTTGTGTCCTTTTGTGGTAGACAATCAATTTGTCCCTCAGTTTTTGTCTGTCTCTTTTCTATGGATTCAGTATCAACAATGTTAATACGATCAACAAGGATATAATCTTCACATTCGCATATGAGCGCTTCACAGAAGATTTCTTGAGCAGGATATTTACCGACAACTTCGACCAGTTTGCCAACGTATTGTTGGTCGGAAAGCATTTTTGTTCCGTCTAGCTCATTTGGAAGGCGTAATTGCAGCATTGTCGTCTGATCAGCTAAATATGTGCCTTCATCGGCTACCAAGTATAACCCGTTTGAACAGTGGCTTTTTACCTCTCCCAGTTGTGTTCCAGTCTGTACTGATCCTGTAAATCTTGAGACTTTATCAATCGATTTGGTTGAGGGCTGTGGTAAAGGAATGACGGAGTCATTCTTCTTTTCTGTGGTTTTCGAATTGAACCAGTTAACGCCTACCATCGAAAAAAATAAAAGCCCAAATATTAAACTCGATATCATCCAATAGTTTACCTTTGGTTTTTCGGGAACTTGTTCTGTTTTCCTTACAGGTTTTTGCTCCATTTGCTCAGTATTTTTGTCTCCAACATTAATTTGGTTTTCCATATTTTACTACTATGAATAAGTTTAGCACTATCTACATAGCGGCGCACGGAGCGCCTCCACTGACCCTTTTGATTTTTCTCGCTGTGTCGGGGATACCCGATTTGAACGGGTGGCCTCACGCTCCCAAAGCGTGCGCTCTAGCCAACTGAGCTAA